>Ga0307933_1001114_pt1 | contig 22438 bp, 10 predicted proteins | sample OrgLakmetageno88_FD_201811 | JGI IMG/M metagenome (GOLD analysis project Ga0307933, IMG submission 201811) | Saline water microbial communities from Organic Lake, Antarctica - #88 | ecosystem: Environmental > Aquatic > Non-marine Saline and Alkaline > Saline | place: Antarctica: Organic Lake... | reverse complement strand
TTAAGCCAATCTTAGGCATCTTCCCTTCGAGGGAACCTGCCAGTCCGGACAGGCTGGGACGGGAGAAGGGTGTTTTTTGATTGATACTAACTTGTGAAAAAACACCCTTTGCCTCTCGGCAATATGCGTTTCTCTCGTGAAAAACTCGTCGGATGCAGAGAGGGAAAATTTAAAAAATTAAATAAGCTCAAAAAAGACAAACAAATAAATAAAAACGTCATTGGTAGCCCTTCAACAAGTTCAGGATAAACTAAAGTCGAAACCCAACTATAGCAACCGAATAGTTCTCGACTGCCCACGAACTGACAACTAACACATTATTAAACATCTGATTATTATATGTTGTAAAGTTAACATTGATAAGTATTTAAATACTGACCTCTATTAATCCATTTAAATAAATTATGTATTAGCCTTTTGTTTTAGCTTTTTATCAAGAAAGGTTCATTGGGTTTTCTGTAATTTAGTGGTATGATAACACCTTTACTCGCATTCAACTCCAAAGGCATTTATTGTGAAGCTGCCGATGTGTACATCGATGCGTGGAAACCCGTTGACAAAGTCATTATTTCGCACGGGCATGCAGACCATTCTCGTTATGGTCACAAACACTACATCACCCACCATAATAATGTACCCATTGTAAAACATCGCTTGGGCGAAATACATATTGAAGGCAAAAATTACGATGAAAGCTTTACTATCAATAATGTGAAATTCAGCTTACATCCTGCGGGACACATCATTGGCAGTTCGCAAGTTCGGGTAGAACACAAAGGCGAAGTTTGGGTATTTACAGGCGATTATAAAGATGAAGTAGATGGAATTTCTACCCCTTTTGAACCTATACAATGCCACACTTTTATTACCGAATGTACTTTTGGCTTACCCGCATTTAAATGGAAACCACAAGCGGAAGTTTTTGATGAAATCAATCAATGGTGGAAGCAAAATCAAGAAGATGGGAGAACCTCGGTTTTGTTTGGTTATTCCTTAGGAAAAGCCCAGCGCCTATTGAAGCATGTAAACCCTGAAATTGGAAAAATTTACACACACGGTGCCATCGAGAACATGACCCAAGTTTTACGAAGTTTAGTTGATTTTCCTGAAACCCATCTCATCACCAGAGAAACCACCAAAGCAGAACTCAAAGGGAATATAGTGATTGCTCCGCCAAGTGCCCACGGTGGTACTTGGATTAAAAAAATGACGCCTTATGTTACCGCTTCAGCCAGCGGCTGGATGACATTTAGAGGTGCAAGAAGAAGAAGAGCCATAGATAAAGGATTTGTCCTAAGCGATCATTGTGATTGGGACGGCTTACTGAAAAGCATCAAAGCCACAGGATGTGAAAAAGTAATTTGCACCCACGGCTACACTGATATTTTTGCTAAATATTTACGTGAAATTGGTTACGACGCCAGAACCGAAAAAACACAGTATGAAGAAACTGAGGACTGATTATTAATTTGAAAATGTATCAATTTGAAAATTTGATGATTCTTTAATTTGGAAATAGGCCAATGTGATAATTTATTGAATTTTCTATTGGTAATTTATGCCTTTATGGCGAGTATTAATTTTGAAATGTATCAATTTGAAAGCTTAATAGTTAAAAAACACTATTGAGTTTAGATTCTAAGCTTTGCGTCCTAGCGACTTTGCGAGATATTCTAGATTGTACGGAGATTAATTAAAGTGAAGCATATATAGAAAAGTAAACTTGAGGTAAAATGAAAGCATTTGCGCAACTTATTAAAACTATAGATTCTACCAACAAAACCAATTTGAAGGTGGAGGCATTGGCTGGTTACTTTCAGCAAGCTTCAGCTAAAGATAAAGTTTGGACCATTGCTATTCTTTCGCATCGGCGACCTCCACGTCCTGTAAATACAACACTTATTCGAGAATATGCTTCCGAATTATCAAAAATTCCGCTGTGGTTGTTTGAAGAATCTTACCATATAGTTGGTGATTTAGCGGAAACCATAGCATTGGTTATTCCCAACGCTGAAGTAGAAAATGAAAAAAGCCTGACCCAATATTTAGAGGAGATGCTGGCATTGAAAAAACAATCCGACGAAGTCAAAAAAGAATACTTGATTTCCAATTGGAGAAAACTGAATTATTACGAACGTTTTGTATTTACTAAACTCATTACGGGAGGTTTTCGCATTGGCGTGAGTCAAAAATTAATGACCCGTGCTTTGGCAAAAGCTACTTCAATTGACGAGGACATTTTAGCTTTTAAGTTGATGGGGAATTGGGATCCGAAAACCATCACTTTTCAAGAATTAATCTTAGAAGAAAACGAAGCAGACTATCTATCGAAACCTTATCCGTTTTATTTGGCATACGCCATAGAAGATACGCCAGATGAACTAGGAAATCCTAAGGATTGGCTCGCCGAACACAAATGGGACGGCATTCGCAGCCAAGTCATTATCCGCAAAGACCAACTTTTTGTGTGGAGTAGAGGTGAAGAATTGGTGACTGATAAATATCCAGAATTTGAAGCCTTAGTTGGAAAACTGCCCAACGGAACAGTTTTAGATGGCGAGATTTTAGCTTATCCAAATAATGATATTGGCAGCTTTAAAGATTTACAAACCCGTATTGGAAGGAAAACAGTTTCCAAAAAACTACTAGAAAAAACACCCGTGATTTTGAAAGCCTACGATATTCTGGAGTATAAAGGAATAGACATCAGAAAGAAAACTTTTGCTGAAAGAAGGGAAATTTTAGATGAATTACATGCCAATTTCAAAGATGAAATATCCATTTTTCATCTTTCAGAAATCATGGAATTTACGGCATGGGAAGAAATGGCAAAAGAACGCGATCAAGCCCGGGAAATGAAATCTGAAGGTTTAATGATCAAGCGAAGAGATTCCACTTACGGAGTGGGCAGAAAAAAAGGCGACTGGTGGAAATGGAAATCCGACCCCTTTAGCATCGACGCAGTCCTCACATACGCTATGCGCGGTCACGGAAGACGAAGCAATTTGTTCACCGATTACACTTTTGGATTGTGGGATGAGGAACACAAAGAATTGGTCACTTTTGCCAAAGCCTATTCCGGTTTAACCGATAAAGAATTTAAAGAATTAGATGCATGGATAAAAAAAAACACATTAGATCGTTTTGGTCCTGTTCGCAGCGTAGAAGCACATCATGTATTCGAAATTGCTTTTGAAGGCATAGCTGAATCCAAACGACATAAAAGCGGAGTTGCCACACGCTTTCCTAGAATTTCCCGCTGGCGAAAAGATAAAAAAATGGAAGATGCCAATACCTTGGAAGATTTAAAAGCGATGATTCCTAAGTAAGTTTGCTCACCCCTGCATTCAACATTCCGCTCACAACATAAGATTTCCTGTCGCGCTTTGCTTGCATTGAATGAAAGTTCTATGGGAATCATTGAAACTTCACCTTAGCCAATTCTATGGGTGAGCATTGACTTGTTAAAGGTTTAATGGTAAAGCTATAGGTGTAATTTTTTTCAAGTAATTTATATTTATTCATCGTATGGTCACCCCAACTGTTGTCGCCACCAACCCCCATTTGTTGGTGGTCGATATGTAATTCAATTAAATCTTGAAATGATACATCAATAGCATTTTTAAGCTTGTCAATATTTTTCTGTTCGTAAGGATATGCGGCTATGTTTAGAGGCTGCTCGCTTGCAATCATTAATCCGTAACCAGCATTATTTCTGAAAGAAGCCCAGCGCACATCAGTTTTGTTTCCGTTTTCTTGTGGAACTATATACGGCACATATTGTTCTATCACTTTGCCCGTATAATGATCAATTTGAGCGCCTGATTTTCTGTCCCAATAGGTTTCTTGTGGGCCTCTTCCAAACCAAGAGAAGTTTTCAAAAGTACTAGCTATTGGAAGGCTTAAGCCTACTCTAGGTATTTCTGGTAATGTATTGTTTAGTATTTCTAATTCAAAATCAACGTAAATTTCTCCATTGCCATAAATGGTATAATTGATGTGTACATGTGCACTATTGTCATTGATTTGTGAATATGTTTTTACCTGAATTGCTTGCTTGCTTAATTGGATCACTTCAAAGCTTTCAAGCCGCTTCTTTTTTTCTATATCTTTCCAAATGGCTAGTCGTTTGCTCATTTTAGTTCCTTTGTCGTTGCTGGTTGGAGTTCTCCAGAAATCGAGCGATAATGGCTTTTTTAATAAAGCATGTTCCTGATAGGTATAGTCTTTTAAATTTCCACTTTGGGTATTAAAAACAACGCTGAAATTTACCCCTTCTATCATCATTAGTTCTCCTATTTCCTGAAAAGTAATTGCATCTAAAGTTGAAGGACTTTTTAACAACATTGGTGAAGTGTTGGGGAGGATAAATTGTTCTGTAGCAATTACATGATTTTTTGGGAAAACATCGGTTTCCTCTTTTACTTTTGCCTTTAAGTTTAAAAAGTATTCGGTTCCCTTTTTATTTGGAAGGTTTTTAGCCAAATCTGTAATGGTAATTTCAATTGATTTTCCTGGAAGCACTTCTTTTTTCAAATTGATTTTTTCTGTTTTGATAACTTCCCCATCAGCTTTTAATTCCCAAATCAAATCGAATTCATTTAAAGATGTAAAATTATATTCATTGGTAATTTTTATTTTCCCTTTCAAAAGGTCTACTGCTTCAAAATGAATACTTTGATAAACTTTTTTTAATTCCCATAAAGCGGGTTTTGGTGTTCGGTCTGGAAATACAACACCATTTAAACAAAAATCTCCATCACTAGGTACATCTTCCGTTCCGAAATATCCACCATAAGCCCAAAAGGATTCTCCGGCAATGGTTTTCTTTTCCATGCCTTGATCTACCCAATCCCAAATAAAACCTCCTTGCAAAGACGGATGTTTCCTGATGGTATTCCAATAGTCAATCAAATTGCCATTGCTATTTCCCATGGCATGAGAATATTCACACATAATCATTGGGCGTCCGTCATTCATTTTGACAAATTTTTCGAGATCAGCAACTTTGTGATACATGGGGGCTACAATATCGGTGTACTCGTCTAACCAAGCTTGCTCGTATTGAACAGGGCGAGAATCGTCCCACTCCTTTAGCAAACCATAAGTTGTTTTAAAATTTTCACCAAAACCAGCTTCATTGCCAAGTGACCAAATAACGATTGAAGGATGATTTTTATCTTGTTGAAACATGCGTAAGGTGCGATGTATGTGGGCTTCTTTCCATTCGGATGCGTTGGATGTGTAGGTGTTAAATCGGTATCCATAATCGCCTTTCCATTCTGTATGCAGCCCATGTGCTTCAATATTCACTTCATCTACTACGTACATTCCGTACTCATCACATAAGTCATACCATTTGGGATGATTTGGGTAATGGCTTGAGCGCACTGCATTGATATTGAATTGCTTCATCAACAAAATATCTTGTATCATTTCTTCCTCAGAAACTACGTGCCCATTTTTAGCACTGTGTTCATGCCTGTTTACTCCTTTTACCAAAACATATTCACCATTGATAAGGAATTGACCATTCTTAATTTCTGAACTTCGGAAGCCAATTCGCTTTGAAAACATTTCAATTGGCTGTTCAGATTCATCTAGTAATTCGATGGTTAAATCATACAAATTTGGTTTTTCTGCACTCCATTTCTTTGGGGTTTTTATGAATTCATTAAATTGAATTTGTTTATTCTGTCGTGCATTCAAAGTTTCAAAATGGCTAAATTGACCAATGATTTCTCCTGTTTTTATATCAAATAAGGAAGCATTTACTTGAATCTTTTTAGCTTGTTGAGTTAGGTTGTTTAGTTTTAAATCAACATTTAATATTCCATTTTGATATGCCTTATCCAAGCCTGCTTTTATAAAAATATCTTCGATTTGAGTCTTTGGCTTAGCGTATAAAAACACATCGCGTTCTATACCGCTTAATCTCCACATGTCTTGGCTTTCGAGGTAGCTTCCATCGCTCCATCGGTACACTTCTAGAGCTATCGTATTTTCTCCATTTTTCAAAAAGGGAGTGATGTTAAACTCAACTGCGGTTTTGCTGTCTTGGCTGTAGCCTACTTTTTCGCCATTTATCCATACATAGAAGGCAGAGTTTACTGCACCCAAATGCAATATAATTTCTCGATTCTCCCATTGATGCGAAATTTTAAAGTTTCTTTTATAAGAGCCAACTGGGTTATACTGATCTGGAATATTAGGTAAATCTACCTTAAAAGGATAGTTGACATTAACGTAAATCGGTACACCATAACCTTGCATTTGCCAATTGGATGGCACGGTAATACTGTCCCAATTGGAAGTGTCATAATTGGGTTTATAAAAATCAACTGGTCTTTTGTTGGTGTTTTTACTCCAATTAAATTTCCATATTCCATTTAAGGATTGATAGTAAGGAGAGTTGGAAAAATTGTAGGTTTTAGCGTTTGTAATGGTTTCAAAAGGGACGATTAAGCTCCTAGGAGTTTCTGTATTGATAGCAAAAACTTCGGGATTTTCCCAATCGTTTACTGTTGATGCTTGACTAAAGACTGTAGTTTTTATGAAGAAAAGACATAGTATTACCAAGGTGTTTTTCATGAGCTAACTGTTAAGTTAAAAAATAGGTAGAGTAGGGGCAAAAAACTTATACTTGTTGTGTTTTGAACTGTTTATAAGCAATTGGTTAATTTATTCAAATACAAACGTGACAATACTTCTCGGTGGTATTTGCACAACATCCTCTAAAGTTTTATTTCCTTTAAAGCTCAAATTATCGTTAGCTAAACCAGAAGTTTGATACACTTTATAATTGAGTGAAGTATTATCGGTAAAATCCATTTTCACAGGAATTTCAATACTTCGTTGATTCACCACAACGGCTACAAACTTTTCATCTAAATTACTTCGGTAAGCAGAAACTAAGACTCCGTTGATAGACTGCTCAATATTTTTATTATCTGACCTAGTGGTTCTTATTCTTTTGTATCCTTCTTTAATAAACTTGGAGTAATTGCCTAAACCCCACAAAAGTTTGGACTCATATAATTGACCATCATTTTTATTATTGTCTATATAAACTAAACCATCCTTATAGTCATAAGGGCTTATAGCCAACCACCATTGCCATGAGCTTGCATTTGCAACAACTAAATCGGTGTGTATTAATCGCGCCATGTAAAGTGCGGGGTCTATTCCTAAATCTCTTCCGTTGCCGTTGATGTCAGCATTGTCTTCAATCATACAATATTCTGTCATCCAAAATTCAAGGTCTTGATTTATAGAGTTGATTTCATTTTTTAGTTGTGATCGAACATTGATCAAGTAATTTGTGTCGAAAGTGGTAAAATAACTATGCCCAGTGATTACTTGGTCAACACGTTCTAAATCTCCAATGTAATTTGGTGAACTGGTGTCAAAAAAATTGGAGAGTTGATTTGCTCTTCCTGATAAATTTGAATTTTCGTATAAATAATTAAGCTGTGCAGCTTCTGCCACTTGAATTTTTGTATTCAAATTCTCCACTATAAGTTCGTCATTAAGCAATCTAGTAATGTTTGCCATTTCTGAGTTTTGCCAAGGCGAACCTTCTTGTCCGCCAGTCCAATCATATTGTGGCTCATTAAATGGAGATAGGTAGTTGAATTCAACTCCGTACAGATTTTTATAATTTTTTACAACAGTGGCTAAAAAGCTAGCATAGTCATCGTGTTTGTCTTCATCAATATTGGCAGAACTACCTCCTGAAGAATGGGCAAACCCATTTCGTGTTAAGCTAATTGGTGGACTGTTTGAAAAACCAATAAATTGATTTACTCCTCGTTGCCTTGCTGCTTCTACGAACCAACGTTGTCCTTCTTGTGCTGACCAATCGTAACCATTATCAGTTAAAAAAGATTCTGCTCTTCTCCACTCATCATTTATACCGCTATTGTTTCCTTGAGAAATGCTACCGGCTCCAATATTGAAACGCCAAATTCCCAATCCAATACCGTTTGGGTTTCCATTTTCATTGAAGTCTTCACTAAATAATAAATCTGCTATTTGAGTTCGCTTAGCAACAGGCCAGTTTTTCCCTACGAATTGAGCACTCCATGCATCAGAAGCACCAAAGCCTTTTATGGTTTGATATTGTGTAGTAGGATCTAGTGTGATTTGAAGAAATTCATCTCCATTTTCGGGATTATCATCGCTGGCTATATCATCATCTTTACAGCTACCTAACATAGCTATAATTAAGATGAATATTGACATAAATTGTTTTGAAAAACTTTTCATAAGGTGAATTTATTATAATTAATATCCAGGGTTTTGAGTAATTAAGCCACCTGATAAGTCAATTTCAGACTGTGGAATTGGAAATATAGTGTGAATTGAAGCATTGAATAAGCTCCCTTCATCATTACCTGCATCATAAAGGTCTGTGCTTTCGTTTACGTTGTAATTTAGAAAATTACTCATGGCTTCTGCTAACCTTCCAGTACGTTTTAAATCGTAATACCGATGACCCTCCATAGCTAGTTCTAAACGTCTTTCTCTATAAATATCATTTATAAGTTGAGTTCCAGAGGAGTTAATTGTAGGTAAACCAACTCTAGATCTAACTAGATTAACTGAATTATTTGCGCTAGATTCATCTCCATTATGGTAAGCTGCTTCAGCGTGAATCAATAGTAAATCTGCATACCTTATTAAAATATGGTTTAATCCTGATCTTTTGTGTTCTTCGTTTGCAGGTCTATTTTCATTAGACAAATAGTATTTTCTGTTGATTCTTCCCGTCATATTTTCATTCACATTGGTGTCATAAGATGGGTGGTCATCATCTACAAATTCACCTTGTCTAATTATAGTGTGAATTCGTCTTGGGTCATCGCCCATAAAGTTATCTAAATGGCTGCTTGGTGTGCAAAATCCCCAGCCACCATCAGATCTACTTCTCGTGACCACAGGTAAAGCGCTTCCTGAATCGTAAATATCGTTGTACGAATGTTGAATTTCAAAAATAGAGCCATTCCCATTTGGATTATTAATGTTCCAAACGTTTTCAAAACTATCATTCAAATTGTATTGGTTGGTCATTATCACTTCTTGAGCGTATTGTTGCGCTTCTATAAACTCATTTTGATATAAATGGGCTTTTGCCAAATATGCTATTGCTGCGCCACGAGTAGCTCTCCCTATTTGGTTAGCATCTTGTTCAGATTTGAGTGGAAGATGGTTACTCGCTTCAAAGAAGTCTTTTTCAATTTGACTCCAAATTTCATCTTCAGTTGATCGAGATAAATTTGCATCATTTACAGCAATGGGAGTTGTTAGCAATGGTACTCCACCAAAGTTTTTAACTAAATCAAAATAAAAAACGCCTCTTAAAAATTTGGCTTCGGCTACAAGAACCTCTATCTGTTCTTCTGTAATTGGAGCGTTGGGAACATTTTCAATAGCCAAATTGCATCTAAAAATTCCTTGGTAGGCAAATCTCCACTGTACATCTACCCACTCGTTGGATGCATTGATATTGAAATTGGCTAAGTTTCCAAAATCACGTTGATCACCTTGCAAAGCATTTCCTTTAAAAGCATCATCAGAACAAATATCTCCTACTAATCTGAAAAAATCCATTTGCCACCAGTCTTGTGGACTTAATGCAGCATAGCATCCCATAACAGATTTATCTGCTTCAGAAAAATTGGAATAATAATTATCTATGGTCTGTTGTCCTGTTATGTCATTTTCAATAGTATCTGAACAACTGAAGCTTAATAAGCCTAAAAGTAAAATCAGTAATTTATGTGTGTTTTTCATAGCTAATATTTTTAATGATTAATTGAATTAAAATCCTAGGTTTAGACCAAAAGAGATTGTTCTTGGTACAGGATAATTACCAAATTCTACACCACTTAGTGTTGCAGAGCCACCAATATCAGTTTCCAAGCCACTAAAGGATGTTAGGGTAAATAAATTTTCAACACTGGTATATACCCGAAATTTGGAAAGCCCAATTTTATTTGCAAACAGTTCTGAAAAATTGTATCCTAATTGAATATTTTGTAGTCGTAAATACGAGCCATCTTCAATATAATAATCCGAATATCTGAAGTTTCCATTAGGGTCATCTATAGAAAGTCTAGGTTGAGAATTGCTAGTGCCTTCTCCACTCCATGAGTTGGATAAAATTCCTGCATAAGAGTTATAAATTTCTCCACCATTGCTTAAGTAAGGTCTTGCGGCATTTATCATATCGTTTCCGTAAGAGCCATTAAATAGAGCATTAAAATCGAAATTATTATACGTAAGGTTGATATTAAACCCAAAGATAAAATCTGGAGTAGGATCACCGATTATTTTACGGTCTTCGTCAGTAAGTTGTCCGTCACCATTTAAATCTGCAAACCTAAAATCTCCTGGCTGCGCTAAGGGTTGTATAAGGTTGCCAGATTGATCGGTGTGGCTATTTACTTCTGTTTGGTTTTGAAACACACCAGCTGTAACATATCCAAAAAATAAACTAGGTCTTTCTCCTTCTATGGTTCTAGCTAATATATCAAGCCGTTGATCGTTGCCATCTAACACTGCTTCACCATCAGCTAATCGGGTTGCTCGTGGATTAAAATGAGAAAGATTTAAGGTAAAGCTAGCATTTACTTTGCCAATTTCTGTATTGTAGTTAATCCCTAAATCAATTCCTTGCGTTTCAAAATTACCTACATTGGCCCATTGTGCATCAAAACCAGACCCTAGATATGAGGGAATGCTCTTAGGCATCAACATATCATATGTTTTTCTTTGGTATAGGTCAAGGTTAACACCTAATTTATAATCAAACAAATTAATATCTACACCAAGGTTTATATCCTCAACCGTTTCCCACTTTAGGTTGGAGTTACCTACATTTCCTGGTCCAGTAGCTATATATAAATCTTGTCCTGAACCAACGGTGTAGAAATCGTTTGCTATAGTGGTTAGTCTGGCATTAACTGGTAAAGAATTCCTGTTGTCATTTCCGATTTGACCCCAACCTACACGCAATTTTAAGTAGTCTATAGTTTGATTATTTTTTATAAAATCTTCTTCTGAAACTAACCAAGCCCCAGAAACTGAAGGAAACACTCCCCATCTATTGCCTTCTGGAAATAAGGATGATCCATCTGCTCTTATAGACGCATTTAAAATATAAGTGTCTTTAAACGAATAATTTAACCTACCCACATAAGATAATAAATTATAGTTTTCATTATTACCTGATGCAAAAAAACCTTCAGTTGCTGCTTCTAAAAACCGTAAATTTGGATTGTTGCTTGGGATATTTTGACCCCTGGCAAACAAGGTTCTATGCTCTAAACCTTCCATAATAAAACCACCTAAAATAGTGAAGCTGTGTTCTTTTATGTCTTTAGTATAGGTAAGCAAGTTATTCCAAGTAATATTGGTACGGTTATTATGCGTCCTATTAATGGAATTTATTTGTTGTTGGTCATTGGGTTCAATAAAATAATTAGGCGTAAAAGAATTATTTTCGAAGCTACTGAAGTAAGTACTAAATTGTGTTTTTAAAGAAAGGCCTTCTACTATTTCCCAATTTACAGAAACACTACCTAAGCCACGCAAATATTCAGTATTGTTAAAATTTCTGGCTAGAATTCCTAATGCATTTGGAACATCTGTAATGGTTGGTGAAAAGATGCTGAATTCATTTAAAGCAGAACCTTGTTCAAATACGGGAAGAAATGGACTTGTGGTAGGCTCTAGTCGTTGTGCCGCCGACACTAAATTTGGGCCATTGGTTGTAAAGGATTTTCCGATACTAAAATTTTGTGCAATGGTCAGGTTTTCTAATAACTTATATTCTGAATTCAGTCTAGCTGTTATCCTTTCGAAATCGCCACCGCGTTGAATGCCTTCTTGGTCTTGGTATGAAAAACCAGAGGAGACTTTTAGTTTTTCAGTTCCACTAGTTATATTTAAAGCTGCATTATGAAACAAAGCGGTTTGTGTAACTTCATCAAACCAATTGGTGCCTCTTCCAAATGAAGCAGGATCTTGGTATAATGGGCTGTCGCCATCATTTAACCTAGCTGCATTTATGGTATTGGCATATTCTGTAGCATCAGCCATGTTTGGACTTCTAGCTACCGTTTGCAAAGCAGAAAATGCATCAAAATTAAAGGTTGTTCTACCTTCCTTTCCCTTTTTTGTTTTAATAATAATCACTCCATTGGATGCTCTTGAACCAAAAATTGCAGCAGCAGAAGCATCTTTTAGTACTTGAATGCTTTCGATATCGCTAGGTGTTAAAAAGCTAATGTCATCAAGAGGTACATCGTCAACTACAAATAAAGGAGCATTGTTGTTTAAGGTTGAAAATCCTCGAACTGTTATTGAAGCTTCAGAACCTGGTGCTCCGCCGCCAGACCTAACTTGCACTCCTGGTAATTGACCAGATAAGGCTTCTTGTATGTTGGTAACATTTCTTTTTTCTAACTCTTCTCCCTTTACTGAAGATACTGCTCCTGTAATATCCTTTTTCTTTGAAGATCCATAGCCTATCAATACAATTTCCCCCAGTTCAGCAATTTCTTCTTCTAAGCTTACATCAATGGTATTTTTACCACCTACTACTACTTCTGTGGTTTTTAAGCCAACATAAGAAAATACCAAGATATCTGTAGCAGTTGCATTAATGCTAAACACCCCATCAAAGTCAGTAGATGTGCCAATTGTAGTGCCTTTTATCATTACATCCACACCGGGTATAGGTAAATTATTGGAGGTAACTGTTCCTGTAATTGTATTTTCTTGTGCATAAATCACGATGGTGATTAAGGAAAAAAGAAAGGATATAAATAATTTAGTTTTTTTCATGTCTGTTGTAAATTCTAAATTTAATATTCAGGTTTGGGTTTGTGTTTTTTACTATTGGGTTTGTATACTAAATTTAATCCACGGGTTGTATGCTAGTCCTTAATAAAAAATAGTCATACTTAATTTGATAACTCCCTGGTTGATCAAAAAACTTTATATCTGGTGATCCATCACCTGTAACTCCTTTTACATAATTAATAGGAAGTTGTTGTTCACCACCTACTTCAAATCCAGCATCGTAAGGACCCCAACCATCATTTTGCCCTATAAATTTCAGGTCTACTTCGTTTGAAAATTCAACTTGAACACTAAATACAAACGGATTATTACTGTCTTTTGTCATGGCAATAGCATCAGTAGGATTCCAATCTAGATTGTAACCAACAAATCCTTTTCCCATCAAATACATATCTTCTTCTTCTGCAATATCAATGGTTAATTTTTGGTAGGTATATTCCAATTCATAAGGATTAAATGTAATCCTGTAGTAGCCATCTCCATCAGGAAAATTAATCCCTTGGCTATCTTGTGAGTTTATAATTTCTGAAGTGTTTTCTGGGTTTAAGCCCCAATTTAAAGGAGACCAAGCCAATTGACCGATAAACTTAACATCGTTGCCTGTGGTATAGTAAAATTCAACAATAAATACTTCATCATCGTTTGGGTCTTGCCACATTTGTGTCGCTTTTGTAGGGTCCCAATCAAACCAAGTAGAGCCTCCTACAAGGTAAACATCTGTAAATTCTTCAATAGTGCCTATCGAAATTTGAACAGAAGTACTTGCTTCATTGCCTTGCTGGTCGGTTACAATTGCTTCAATTGTTACGTTTCCACTAATATTTTCTGGAATGGATATTTCAGACGAGTAAGAGAAGTTGGTTTCTCCACTGTTAAATTCAACAATATCGTTTAAGTTTAAAGAGCTACTTAAAATTTGTAAGGATTGTAATTCAAAATCATCACTTATTTCTATACCAATTGGGATTAAACCTTCATTATTGAAGTTGGCAAATTCTTGCGGACTTGTAAATTGAATGTTTGGGCTTGTAAGATCTAAGTTTAAACTTACTACTACATTAATAATTGTTGTGTTGCCACCCACATCGTTTATGCTTATAGGAATAGTATGAGCTGACCCAACTGAAACGTTTTCGGGCACAGTAAATTTATAATCCAGCATATATTCATTCGGAGTGTCAGTTAGTTCGATTGTTTTATCTAAAAACCAATCAGCATACTTTAAGTTGATTGAAGAAATGCCTACCTCATCGGTTATGCTACCTTCAAATTTAAATTCTAATCCGGGAGCGGATGATATTTCTGTCAAAAAATCAGTTGCCTCAGGATTATTACTGTCCGAAACTCCATCATCAGTATCGCACGAACTTAAAAAAGAGAATGTAGCAAGTAAAACTAACATTTTCATAATTTTATTTAAAGAGTTATTTTCCATTTTCCATTTTTTAGAAGTTAAATACATTTTAAAGTTGAATACATTTTAAAGTTGAATACATTTTAAAATTGGTTGTAAACAAAATTCTGCATTACAATATTCACTCATTTATTACATAAAATAACGGTTTTTTTTAGCCAAATAGAGGGCACATATTGTTCATTTTTGACAAGTACTTAAAATAAAACACATATTATTAAACTATTCGTTTTATTATGCCCTATATGATGAGAATCTTATATTAAATATAAATAAAACTATTGTTTTAAAGATTACAATGTTTAGTTTTACTTCATCAAAAAAAATAATATTTTTAAAATTCATCTGCATCTTTTTTTAAAGTATATTAGGTAAATAAAGTTACTACTTATTATGAATATTAAATTATCAATTGCTTTCATTTTATTACTAAATTTCAGTATTGGGCTGTTTGCTCAAGATGGTTTGGTTCAGAAAAATGCAATTGATGATGCCTTAAATTTTCACCTTCTTGATGTAGAATCAGGTCTTTCTAATAATTTTATAAACAGTATAGAACAAGACTCGTTGGGTTTTATTTGGATTGGAACAGCCGATGGTTTAAACAGATATGATGGCACACAATTTATTAATTACAATAGTAATCCAGACAACGGATTGTCCAACAATAATATTTCAAAAATAAAATACCATAAACAAACCAATGAGTTGATTATTGCAACGGACGACGGACTTAACAGGTATATTCCTGAATTAGACGAATTTAAACCTTATTTAAATACAAATGACAAACTCCATAAATTTGTAAACCATTTTAACTTTGACACGAAAGGAAATTTAATTTTCTCATTATTGAGAGAAGATGAAGGGCTTTATGTACTTAACCAACAAGAACTGCTTCAATCGTTTTACTATAAAGAGAATCAAAGTGAATCACTCTCTTCCAACGAAATATCAAGTTTTAGTTTTCAAGGAGATTCGATATTATGGATAGGTACTTTTCATGGCGGTTTAAATAAAATGAATTATGCCAATAAAAAAATTACACGTGTATACTCCAGCAATAGACAATTTCCTAACTCTATAAACGAAGTTTTTGTTGACAGCAATGACAATGTTTGGGTAGGGTCTAAAGATGGAATACGTGTAATTACTAACCAAAGCGACACCCTTAGCTTAAAGGCTTCTGACATACCTGGAAAAGGTTTAAGCGACAATAATGTACTGAGCTTTGAAGAAGACAACCAAGGCAGAATGTGGATTGGAACAAGAAATGGAGGCTTAAATATAGTAGAAATAGCTCCTTTTTTAGAGAAAAATGATGCTATTTCTATAAAATGGTATTTACCTAAAAATGATGCTACAAGCGTTTACAACCGAACTGTTTCTAGCATCAAAAAAGACGCTTATGGCAACATGTGGCTGGGTACAAGTACAGGTCTCAATTTTGTAAACCCAAGAGACGAACCTGTTAAGCTGCTACAAAACAACAAATCAGACAATCAAACCATAAGTCATAACAGAATAGGCTCGCTAGCTTTAGCAAGTAATAATAAGTTATGGATTGGAACAGATGGTGGTGGTTTAGATTTATTTAATCCTAAAAATGGAGAATTTAAGCACTTTACTCACGATAAGAATAATCTAAAAAGCTTAAGTAATAATTATGTTATTTCACTCCTTGAAGATAGCAAGAAAAGAGTTTGGGTAGGTACTTATCAAGGTGGTCTTAATCTGCTTAACACAACTTCTGGCGAGTCTAAAAAATTTATTCAAGAAGGAGATATTAGAGTTGTTTTTGAAGACGACAATCAACACATTTGGGTAGGTACCAACCGAGGAGGTTTATATACATTAAACGAAGAAAATGAAACCTTTGAATATGTTTCCATCCTAGGTAATATTGACATAAGAGATATTGAACAAGGTCCAGAGCATACGCTTTGGATAGCAACCTATGGCGAAGGTATTATAAAATTTAATACTACATCTGATGCTGCTGTCTATTACAATACAAAAAACACTAAGGGCTTAAAAACAAACATTTTCTTCTCTATCCTTGCCTTAAAAGATGGAGACTTGCTGTTAGGGTCAAGGTACGAAGGCTTAATACGCTTTAATCCTAGCACCAAAACTATTTCAAACTTTACGGTAAATGATGGTTTAAGTAATAACACCATAGTAAGTATAGTTCAGGAAAATGAAGCTTATGTTTGGTTAGGCACTTCAAACGGAATTAACCGATACGATATAGAAAAAAATAAAACTTATGATTTGAGTGCATTAAATAATATTCAAATAAGTGAGTTTAATATTGGTGCAGCAATCAAAGGTGATAATGGGTACCTTTATTTTGGTGGTAATAAAGGACTAAATATCTTTTATCCAAAAAGGCTTCAAAAAGACCAAAATAATTATAATTTGGTGTTTAACAATTTGTTGGTTTTCAATAAGTCAGTACCTATTCAAGATAAAAATGACAATAGCATTTTAAATAAATCTATATCCTATGCAAACCAAGTTAACCTAAATTACGACCACACTCTAGTAACTGTGGGGTTTACAGTTCTTAAATATCCTGAAGCAAAAAACATCAATTATTCGTATTTGTTGGAAGGCTACCATGAACACTGGATAAAACTAAAAGGCTTGGGTTTAGCAAATTTAAGCAAAACACCTCCAGGGAACTATAAGCTTAAAATAAAAGCCTTGTTGGATTCTGGCGAAGAAGTTACCAATCAATTATATATTAACATTCAACCCCCGTTTTGGGAAACATTACCAGGATACTTAGTTTACATACTTCTCATCACCGGGCTGATTGTATTTGGTCTAAAATACTATTCGGAGCGTTTAAAATTGAAAAACTCGCTGTTGTTTGAAAAGAAACAGAGACAACTAGAGCATGATTTAAACGAAGAACGGATTCACTTTTTTACTAATTTTTCACATGAACTAAAAACACCATTAACACTTATTTTAGCTCCCTTAGAAGATTTAATACATCAATTAACTGAAAAAAAACACCTTAAAAAAGCAAAGCTGATTAAAAAAAATGCAGACACCTTATACCAATCTATAAACAAACTTTTAAAATTCAGAAAATCTGAAACTGGACTAAGTCAATTGCACCTAGAAAACAAGAATGTTTCTCAACTACTAAAGCAAACAAGCCAAAGTTTTATGCATTTATCTGAAAAGATGAAAATAAAAATGAAGCTTTCCATGCCCGATGAGGATATCATAGCCCCTATTGATACTGAAAAGTTCCAAATTATAATGAATAACTTAATTTCGAATGCAGTAAAATATTGTAGAGAACAAGATGTAATTTGCATAGGACTATCTGCCAACCACAATACGATTAAAATTCAAGTAAAAGATACAGGACTAGGGGTAGACAAAAAGGACTTGCCTTATATTTTTGACTGGTATTATCAGTCTGGAAAATCACCAAAAAAGAAGGGTTCAGGTATAGGATTAGCCTTGACAAAAAGTTTTGTTGAATTGCACAAAGGAATTATTTATGCTTCCAATAATAAAGATACTTCAGGGGTTACTTTTACAATAGAAATACCAGAAAATCAAGATATTAAAACACCTTTGAACATCAATAGTCCTAAATTAGAAAACAAACAAATTGACAATTTATGGGGAGCATCTTCCATCCTGATATCTAATAAAGAAAAGAAGAAAAAAATTCAACTGAATGTAAATCGTAAATTAATTTTATTAGTAGATGATAATTATGATATCATCAATTACTTAGAAAGTATTCTTAAAGATGATTATGATTTAATTTTTGCCTATGATGGAAAAGATGGAATAGAAAAAGCAATTAAATATGTTCCAGACCTAGTTATATCTGATGTAATGATGCCTCAAAAAAGCGGTGTAGATTTATGCAATCATTTAAAAAATCAAATATCAACAACGCATATCCCAATTATTCTGCTAACTGCCAAAAACAGTACAGAAAGCATAAAATCTGGCTATGAAGAAGGAGCAGACGCTTATATCACCAAGCCATTTAATAGTGAAATTTTGAAAACACGGATTCAAAATTTATTGATAAGCAGAGAAAAACTAAAAACCTATTTCACAGCCCAAGAGCCTATTATTTCTGAATTATCTAGCAGCAATTTAAAACTGCTTGATAAAGAAAAAAAGTTCCTGTACGAACTCAAAAAAATCATATTAAAAAACCTAAAAACAGAAAGCATTTCGGTGGATAGTATTGCTAGAGATATTGGTATGAGTAGAAGTTCACTATACAGAAAAATTACAGCTATAACAGATAAAAACATCAATGAATACATAAGGAAAGTACGAATTGAAAAAGCACTTCACCTTATTCAAGAAGAGAACATGACCATTTCTCAGGCTTCTTACGAAGTTGGTTTCAATAGTATAAAATACTTTAGAAAAGTCTTTAAAGAAGAACTTGGCGATGTACCATCGAAGTTTAAAAAGAAAAACTAAAAACCAATTCATTACCTATTTTGTTTGTTTAAAAATCCTATTCTTGGTCTCTAAAAAGTTCAGACCTCATATAAATTAAACATAAAACATTGATATTAATGTATTTGTGTTTTAGAATAGGTCATTTTATGCCCGTTTTTTGACCGAAAAACTACTCAACTATAAGGTTTTAGTTGCATAAATTGCTTTCAGTTTAATCTTAAAATATTTTAAATATGAAAACGAATTACTTTTTTGCAACTGCTCTAACTTTTCTTATTGGCTTTACGAGCTATAGCCAAGGGGAACTCTTTTATTTAGATTTTGAAGGTTCAGACCCTTTAACGAATTTACCTACAGGGGTAACCAATGTCAATAGTTCTACAACTGTAAGAGTAAAAGACAACACAGATTATCCACCAGTAAACAATGCTGTTGAAGCAGATCCTGATGAAGCAGGAGAAAATGAACTCTTCTTAGATTTCCATGGTTATTTAAAAATTGATGTAGAAAATCCTTCAAATGGTTTTTCTTTAGCCTATGACTATAGAAGAAATGATGACAACGATGATTGGTGGTTAGGCTTTTTAAGCTTTGTGGGCAATGATGGTGTTGAAAATAGACTAGAGCAATTATTGATAAGAGAATGGGATGGGCAGTTAAACTTTGGAGATGTAAATACTGGAGGTAATAAACCTATTGGATTTTTAACGAATTACCATGTGGTAGTTATAATTAATGAAAGTGGTGATTTGATAACATATGTGAACGGTGCAGAAGTTCTAAATGTACCAAATACAACCACCAACCATAATATCAATACTTGGACTAATGCATCTCTTTTATTATCTTTTAAAGGAAGTGATTTTGATGGGACTGATGTTACTCCAGAACCAGAGTATCAAACAAATGCAAGAGATGCAAGAGCCTTTGTAGATAATATTGCACTTTTTGACAGAACTCTAACTCCAGATGAAGTGACTGAAATTTTTAATAATGGTAATAATACACTAAGTATTGAAAGTCAAATTTTAAAAAACAGTCTAAGTATTTACCCAAACCCAGTTAGAGAGGTTTTAAACTTTTCATCTCAAGACGTAAAATCAGTAGATGTGTTTTCTATTTCTGGAGCTAAGGTATTATCAAAAGAAGTTACAAACGCAAGCCTAGACTTAAGTTCTTTAGAAGCTGGAACGTATATTATACAATGTAAAGACTTTGATGGTAATAAAATTAAAATTTTAAGAGCTATTAAGCAATAAACTATCACAAAATAGTTTTAAAGCCTTTTCAATCAAAACTGAAAAGGCTTTTTTTGTTTGGATAAATTATATACATGAAAATTCCACCAACCTATTTTCAACAACAAGACGTAGTGTCCTTAGCCAAAGATTTAGTTGGAAAAACAATACACACTAACATCAATAATGAGCTATGTGTTGGTATCGTTTCAGAAACAGAAGCCTATGCTGGAGTAGGAGATAAGGCATGTCATGCACATTTAGGCAGATTTACCAAACGCACTCAGGTGATGTATGAGCCTGGCGGTATTGCTTATGTGTATTTATGTTATGGGATTCATCATTTATTCAATATTGTTTGTAATCAGAAAGGAGTAGCAGATGCGGTCTTAATTCGAAGTGTCATTCCGATTCACGGGTCAAGCATCATGCTCAAACGAAGAAACAAACCAAAAGTAGCACCTAACTTGTGCAGTGGACCCGGTAATTTTACCCAGGCATTTGGCATCACTAAAGCTTACAACGCCAATTCTATTTGTGATGATGTAATTTGGTTGGAAAATAATAATATCGAAATTTCCCAGATCAAAGCAACTCCACGCATAGGTGTTGATTATGCTGAAGAAGATGCATTGCTTCCTTGGCGTTTTGTGGGGGAGTTCTCAAATACAAAACATCAAAAAAACCTGCAAGACTTTAAATTATAAATTTTTCAGGCTAAACGTTCGAGGGATTCTACCTATTTGACTATTAAATTGGTGTTAGGTCTTCCTATAAATATTTTACATAAAAAAAGGCTGTCGATAGAGACAGCCTTTTTAATTTTAGTGTGTTTAGCTTATTACTTAATAATTACTTTACGACTAAACTGAGTGTCCTTTGTATTTACTTTTAAAATATATATACCACTAGTAACAGTATTAATATTTAGCGTAATTACTTCTTTTTTATCTGATACATCTTCACGTTTCACTAATCTACCATTTAAATCGAAGAGTTCTATATACTCTAGAAAAGTTACATTCGAATCTGTTGAAATGTGTATTACATCTGAAGCTGGATTAGGATAAACCTGGATGTTTGCTGTTTCAAAATCTACATTTGACAAAGTTGTATTCTCAAATACAATTTCAAAACGATTGTTTGCCAAGCTTCCTGCTGTATTTGCATCGACACTAAAGTTGATAAAATTTTCACCTTCATTTAATGGATACATTATTTCTGTATAACTATCTTTCAAAAATGCATTTGTTTGTCCTGGTAAATTTTCCAAGTTAGCTACAAATGTATAGTCACTTGTTCTGTATTTATTTACAAATAAAGGAAGTGTTTCACCATGCACTGGTAGTTCTCTTTGCTCCACCGATAGCAATGTATTAGCAGCAGTATATATTCTAGCTAAGTTCTCGTCATCATTTACAAATTTTGATAAGTCATTTTCATCCATTTCGTTTTGTCCGTTTTCAGAGAAATTAATCACTATACCATCTTTCATGGTATCGCCTTCATTAAAAGAATTTTCATCAAAAAGCAATAGGCTAAACTTGAAGCTATCATCTATACTAAAAGCTTGGGTTTGCATACCACTGACTAGCTTTTGATTTTCTCTAAATCTAATCTCTACTGTTGCAGAACCATCAGCTAATACATATACAGATTGCATTGGTTGAAGTAAATTGTTTACTTGTGGGGCGCTATCTATTCCTCCTGCTGATTGACCATTATAAGTAACTGTTGTTGCTGCAACATCAGAAGGATTAAAACTAATAAAACCTCCTCTTCCACCAATTAAACTTGGATCTGATGTATTGTTAATATTGTCCAATCCTCCTAAACGTGGATACCAAACGGCAACTGCATTAACTTTAATACCTGAAGAATTTGCAAGTAAAGCTACTAGGTCAACATTGGCTTGATATGGATTACCAATCAAAATAGGTGTATTTTCAGCTAAACCACTAAATGAAAAATCTACATCTCCAACAGCTAAATTGCCTGTTTCTCGTAGTATGGTATTACTCGTTGCAGATTGATTTGTTACCAAATTAACTGCTCTAGAGCCTCTAATCATTAGTCTATAAGGCGAACCCGCAACTAAAGTATTGACATCTGTATTATTAATCGGCGTCCAATTGCCTGTATTAGTATTACTCAGAACGAATAAAGATGGGTTGCCAGAAGGTTGCCAGTCAAAACCATTTTGACCATCATTAACACCAATTGTTTCATTTTGAACCCCTAAGCCAGTAATATGAGTTCCATAACCTGGTACAGGATTATTATCCCATGCATTTGCTGATTCTTGCCAAGTAGCTCTTATACTCCTTGTCGTTGTTGCAGATGGTGACACCAGCCTAAATGCTCTCCGACCTGGGTAACATTGCTCAGTAACAAAATTATTGTTACTTACAACACTTCCAAGTACTTCGTTTATTTGTGCGGTTCTTGTTTT
>Ga0307933_1001110_pt1 | contig 22532 bp, 13 predicted proteins | sample OrgLakmetageno88_FD_201811 | JGI IMG/M metagenome (GOLD analysis project Ga0307933, IMG submission 201811) | Saline water microbial communities from Organic Lake, Antarctica - #88 | ecosystem: Environmental > Aquatic > Non-marine Saline and Alkaline > Saline | place: Antarctica: Organic Lake... | reverse complement strand
GGGCGTGCGCTTGCGTTTTCAAGGCGAAACCGGTGATCGGGTGGTCGGGGATCAGTCGCGCTCACCATCCGACGCATCGGAATTGGCGTGCACGAAATCCAGCAGCGCGCGGGTCGAGCCATCCTTGGCGGAGGCATCGCCTTCCCCCAGAAGATCGGCCATGTCGGTGGCCAGAACCTTGCCCAGCTCCACGCCCCATTGATCGAAGGAATTGATCCCGAGGATCACCCCCTCGACGAACACGCGGTGCTCGTACAATGCCAGGATCTGGCCCAGACGCCACGGCGTCAGCAAATCGTGGAGCAGCGTGGTCGAGGGGCGGTTGCCGGGAAACACACGGTGCGCGGCCTGCCGTTCCAGCTCGGCACCCTCAAAGCCCGCATCGCGCATCAGATCGCGCGCCTCGTCCAGACTGCGCCCGCGCATCAGCGCCTCGGATTGCGCAAGGCAATTGGCCACCAGCAGCCGGTGATGATGCGCCAGATCGGGCTCAAAGCCCTTTGCGGCCACTATGAACTCGCACGGCACCACCGCCATGCCCTGATGGATGAGCTGGTAGAAGGCGTGCTGTCCGTTGGTCCCGGGCGCGCCCCAGACCACCGGCCCCGAGGGCCGCGTCAGCGCCTCGCCCGCCATCGTCACGCGCTTGCCGTTACTCTCCATCTCGAGCTGTTGCAGATAGGCGGGCAGATGCACGAGGCGCTGATCATAGGGCAGCACGGCGCGGGTGGCATGGCCACCGCCCTGATGGTGCCAGATCCCCACCAGCGCCAGCATCACCGGCATGTTCTCGACCAGCGCGGCGTCCTGAAAATGCCGGTCCATCGCCTCGGCCCCGGCAAGGAACTGCTCGAACCGCTCCGGCCCGATGGCGATCATCAGCGGCAGGCCGATCGGCCCCCAGAGCGAATAGCGCCCGCCGACATAGTCGCCGAAATCGAACACGCGGGTCGGGTCGATCCCCCAAAGGGCGGTCTTGTCGGTGGCCGAGGACACGGCGGCGAAGCGCGCCCCCGGATCGACACCCGCGCGGCTCATCCAGTCGCGCGCGGTGGCGGCGTTGGTCATCGTCTCGATCGTGGTGAAGGTCTTGGAGGCGACGATCACCAGCGTCGTCGCGGGCTCCAGCCCCGCCAGCGTGTCGGCGATATCGGCCCCGTCCACATTCGAGACGAAATGACAGCGCGGCCCGTCGTGACAGGGCGTCAGCGCGCGCACCGCCATCTCGGGTCCCAGATGCGAGCCGCCGATGCCGATATTGACCACATCCGTGACCGGCCCCGCCCGGACGGATTCGGCGAATTCCGCCATCCGCGCGCGCGTCGCATGGATGCCGGGCATGATGTCGCTGCCCTCCTGCATCACCGGCTCGCCCGACAGGTTGCGCAGCGCGGTATGCAGCACCGCGCGGCCCTCGGTCTCGTTGATCGGGTCGCCCCGGAACATCGCCTTGCGCCTGGCCTCCAGCCCCGCGCCCCCGGCCAGCGCGAGAAGCGCGGCGCGCGCGTCATGGTCCAGCGTGGTCTTGGAATAGTCCAGCAGCATGCCGCCCGCGCGCACCGAAAACGCGTCGGCCCGCGCCGGATCCTCCAGCAATGCGGCAATGCTGCGCCCGCGGGCGGCCCGCGCCGCGCGCTCCACCGCGTCCCACAGGTCGCTCATTCCTGCTCGGGCTCCTCGCCCACGTCGGGCGCCCAATGCACCGTCATGTCGTCGAGCACGGCGGCCACCGGCGCCTCGGCGGGGCGCATGTGCCAGGCGCGTTCCACCGCGTCGCGCTTGGCCTGACCGGTGATCACCAGATGCTTGGACATCGCCCCGTTCAGCACCCGCGCCGACAGCGTCACGCGCGGCTCCGGCGCGCCGGGGATGCGCATCGGCACGAGGATCGGCGCGCGCCGGCCCAGCGCCTCGTCCAGCCGGTCGGCCCCCGCGATGAGCGAGGCCACGTGCAGATCGGTGCCCATCCCCAGAAGGCAGATGTCGATCGGCAGGGCGGGGGTGATATTGGATTCCAACTCGGCCAGCACCGCCTCGGGCGCATCGGCGCGTGCGTAAAGCGGCAGATACCGCGCCGCCGCCGCGCGCCCGGTCAGCAGCCGCTCGCGCACCTGCCGCGTGTTGGAGCGCACATGCACCTCGGGGCGCCAGCGCTCGTCCGACAGCAGCACGTCCACCCGGTCCCAGTCGAGATGCGTGTCGCAAAGCGCATCGAAGACCGGCCCCGGCGTGGTGCCGCCGGGCACCACGAACAGCACCCGGTCCTCCATCGCCAGCGCGTTGCGCAACTCTCCGGCCAGCACGTTGGCGAGGTTGATCGCCATCATTTCGGCATCCGCGTAATCGATGATTTTCATGGCCGTATCTCCCGCCAGTTTCGCCCGTCGCGGCGCATCAGCATCAGCGCCTCGTCCGGCCCGGACGTGCCCGGCGCATAGGTCAGCGGGGCCGCGCCCGACCGCTCCCATTCGGCGATCACCGGATCGGTCCAGGTCCAGGCCGCCTCGACCTCGTCACCGCGCATGAACAATGTCTGATTGCCCCGTATCACATCCATGATCAACCTTTCATAGGCGTCGGGGAAATCGGCCTCTTCGGGGTTCAGCGCCTCGGCGAAGGTCATGTCGAGCGGCACGTCGATCAGGCGCATGCCGCCCGGCCCCGGCTCCTTGATGGTCACGCCAAGCTCGATCCCCTCGTTGGGTTGCAGCCGTATGGTCAGGATGTTGCGGTGCCGCCCGGCCTCGGCCCCGAATATTGAATGCGGCGCATCCTTGAAGACCACCGCGATCTCGCTCGCCCGGTCGCGCAGACGCTTGCCGGTGCGCAGATAGAACGGCGTGCCGGCCCAGCGCCAGTTGCTGACATGCGCGCGCAGCGCCACGAAGCTTTCGGTGTGGCTGTCGGGCGCGCCGACCTCGGCCCGGTAGCCGGGCTGATCTCCTTTGCCGGCATATTGCCCGCGCACCACGTCGCGACCTGCCACGGGATCAAGCGCGCGGATGACCTTCAGCTTTTCGTCGCGCACGGCATCGGGGTCGAATTTCGCCGGCGGCTCCATCGCGATCAGGCACAAAAGCTGCATCAGGTGGTTCTGCACCATGTCGCGCATCGCGCCGGTCTGGTCGTAATACTCAGCCCGCCCGCCGACGCCGCCGGCCTCGGCCACGGTGATCTGGATGTGATCGACATACTGGCTGTTCCAGAGCGGCTCGAACAGGACATTGCCAAAGCGGATCGCCATCAGGTTCTGCACCGTCTCCTTGCCGAGATAATGATCGATCCGGTAGATCTGCGCCTCGTCGAAATGCGCGGCCAGCCCCCGGTTGAGATCGCGCGCCGAGGGCAAATCGCGCCCGAACGGCTTTTCCACCACGATCCGGGCATCGCCCCCGCCCAGCCCGTGGCGGTGCAACCGCTCGGCCAGATCGCCGAAAAGCGCGGGCGTGACCGAAAAATAGAAGGCGCGGATGCGGTCCTCGCGCAGCCGCGCGGCAAGCGCGTCCCAGCCTGTGGACCCGCGCGCATCGACCGTGACGTAATCGATCATTTCAAGGAAGGCTTCGAGCGGCGCGTCGCCGGCCCCCGATTCGGAGACATCCCTGCAGACATCGTGCAGGATACCGCGCACCATCTCGCGATAGGCCTCCGCGCCCATCTCTCTGCGCGCGGCCCCGATCAGGCGCACATCGCCCTCGATCTGACCCGCCACAAAGCGCCGGTACAGCGCCGGCAGGATCTTGCGCCGCGCCAGATCGCCCGTGCCGCCGAATATCACCAGATCGAACGGATCGACCGGGATCACCCGAGACGCCATGTCCTGTCTCCCCCTCGATGCCGCGCGTCCGGACCCCGCGGCTGCGACAGACTGTAACATGTCGGGGCCGCTTCACAATGGCGTCAGCGCCCTAGCAATACCCGTCCCCGACCGGTAGGCGATAAGCACAGGCGCAAGAAACGGATGATGCATGAAAGACACCGCCCCAAACCCCGCGAATCAGGGCAAGTTCCAGGACCCGGCGCGCACCGCCGACGGCCAGCCACGCGCGACCGTGCCGCTCGAGGATCCGCAGACGCTGTGGTTCAACACCGGCTCGCAGTGCAATATCGAATGCCTCAACTGCTTCATGTTCTCGTCGCCCGGCAACGATTCGCTGGTCTACATCACCGAGGCCGAGATGCGCGGCTATCTCGACCAGATCGCCGCGCGCGGCTGGCCGGTGACCGAGATCGGCTTCACCGGCGGCGAGCCGTTCATGAACCCCGACATGATCGGCATGACCCGCGCCGCACTCGAGGCGGGGCTCAATGTGCTGATCCTGACCAACGCGATGCGCCCGATGATGCGCCCCGCGATGCGCGCGGGATTGCTGGAACTGGCCGAGCAGTGGCGTGACCGGCTGACGCTGCGCATCTCGGTCGATCACTGGTCGCAAGCCTGCCACGACAAGGAGCGCGGCACGGGATCCTTTGCGCGTACGCTTCAAGGCATGCAATGGCTGCGCGATGCCGGCATCCGCATGACCGTGGCGGGGCGCACCGTCTGGTCCGAGACCGAGGCCGAGGCGCGCGCGGGCTACGCAAGGCTCTATGCCGAGCACGGCTTCGAGATCGACGCGCACAGCCCCGGCGCCACCGTGCTGTTCCCGGAAATGGACGAGGCCGAGGACGTGCCCGAGATCACCACCGCGTGCTGGGACATCTTGGGCAAATCCCCCGGTGACGTGATGTGCGCCTCGTCCCGGATGGTGGTCAAGCGCAAGGGCGCGGACAGCCCTGCGGTCGTGTCCTGCACCCTGCTGCCCTATGCGCCGGAGTTCGAGATGGGCACGACACTGGCCGAGGCCGAGCGTGACGTGGCCCTCAACCACCCGCATTGCGCCAAGTTCTGCGTGCTGGGCGGGGCGTGCTGTTCGGGCGGCTGAGCATCGGCTCGAACGCACCTTCGGGAAACGTGCGCCCTGCCCGATAGCGCCGCCCGCGATGCGTGTTGACTGCGACTGAGCAGGCCGCGTTTGGCCTGGAGCGGACATCAAGGCTAAAGCCCCGGCGCGATACGCGGCGCGAAGCGCCGCAGCGCCATCGCATGTCCGCCCCCCGGACAGGCGATTTGTCGAAGTTGGAGCATCGATTTGGGCTTTTGCGATTTGGCTGGGATAAACTGCGCTTAAAACCCGTCGGATCGCCTGCCCGCGGACATGCGCTGGCGCTGCTGCGTCGAAAGTCCCCTCCAGGCCATGACCTGCCCCGCTCATCCACTCCGCGCAGGCCTCCCTCTCTGGTGGCGGAGACCAGCCTGACCTATCTCGGGGAACCTCATTCGAAAGGCGCTTCGACCATGCGCAACTTCCCCACGCGAAACCGCCGCTACCCGCCCTTCAGCCGTTTGAGCAGCACCACCTCGCTGTCCTCATGGATCGGCGTGAACCACGCATCGTTGTAGATCCGCCCGTCGATGGAGACCGACACGCCACGCTCCAGCTCGGCCCGCAGGCCGGGGAAGTTCCCCCCCAGCCCGTCGAGCAACTCGCGCAGCGTGCCGGCCTCGACCTGCACCTCGCGCTGCCCGTCGGCCGCGTCGGCCAGCGATCCCCAAAGCAGAACCTTGACCATCAGGCCTCCGTTCGTGCCCTGCCCTGCAAGGCCGCCAGAACCTTCGGCGGCGACAGCGGCAGGTCGGTCATCCGCACGCCGGCCGCCGCAGACACCGCGTTGGCCACCGCCGCCAGCGGCGGCACGATCGAGGTCTCGCCCACCCCGCGCACGCCGTAGGGATGGCCGGGATTGGGGATCTCGAGGATCACCGTGTCGATCATCGGCAGGTCCGAGGCCACGGGAATGCGGTAATCGAGAAAGCCGGGATTCTGCAGGATCCCGTCCTCGCCATAGACATATTCCTCGTTCAGCGCCCAGCCGATGCCCTGCACGGCCCCGCCCTGAAACTGCCCCTCGACATACGAGGGATGCACCGCCTTGCCGGCATCCTGCAGCACCGTATAGCGCAGGATCTTGGTCGATCCAGTGTCGCGGTCCAGCTCCACATCGACCATATGCGTGGCGAAACTGACGCCTGCTCCTTCCGCATTGACCTCGTGATGCCCGGCGATCGGCCCGCCGGTATTGCTGGCGATCGCCGCGATCTCCTTGAGGGTCATGGGCGGGAATTTCCCCGCATTCGGGCCGGCGGGGCGGGCCGCGCCGTCCTCCCAATCGACAGCCTCCTCGTCGATGCCCCAGACCATGGCCGCACGGCGGCACATCTCGCGCTTGGCGGCGCGCGCGGCCTCGATGGTCGCCAGCCCCACGGCGAAGGTCACGCGGCTGCCATCGGTCACCTCGTTCTGGCCCAGCGATCCGGTATCTGCAATGATCGTGCGGACCTGCTCATAGGGGATGCCCAGCTCCTCGGCGGCCATCATCGTCATCGATGCGCGCGAGCCGCCGATATCGGGATTGCCCTCGGAGACCGTGACCGTGCCGTCGGGCGTGATGTTGAGGCTGACGCAGGTATCGCCGCCGAAATTGAACCAGAAGCCGCAAGCGACCCCCCGCCCCTGATTTTCCCCCAAAGGCGCGGACCAGTGCGGATGCGCCTTTGCCGCTTCCAGCGTCGCCTTCAACCCGATCGCCGGATAGGTCGGTCCGTAGGACGCTTTCGTGCCCTCGTCGGCGCCGTTCATCAGCCGCACCTCCAGCGGGTCGAGGCCAAAGCCCTTGGCCAGCTCGTCCACGGCACTTTCCACCGCAAACGCCGCCATCGGCGCGCCGGGCGCGCGATAGGCCGCGGCCTTGGGGCGGTTGCTGACCACGTCCCAGCCGATGGTCTTCACGTTCTCCAGATCGTAAGGCGCGAAGGCCGACATCGCGCCCATGTCCACCGGAGAGCCGGGCCACGCCCCGCCCTGATAGCGCAGTTCGGCCATCCCGGCGGTGATCTTGCCCGCCTTGGTCATGCCGATCTTCACGTCGATCGACGTGGACGAGGTCGGCCCCGAGGCGCGCAGCACTTCCGACCGGCTCATCACCATCTTGACGGGGCGGCCGGACTTGCGGGCCAGCATCAGCGCGACAGGCTCAAGGAAAACGGCCGTCTTGCCGCCAAACCCGCCGCCGATCTCGCTGGCGGTGACGCGCAGTTGCCCCTGCTCCAGCCCCAGAATGGCGGCGCAGGTGTTGCGCACCATGTAATGACCTTGGGTACAGACCCAGAGATCGCCCTGCCCGTCGCTGCTCATGGTGGCCACACACGCATGCGGCTCGATATAGCCCTGATGGGTGGCCGCCGTGCGGAACGTGCGCTCCACCACGCGGTCGGCCTTCGCCAGCCCGGCCTCGATATCGCCATGCCCGAATTCCGAGCGGGCGATCACGTTCGGCGACATGCCCTTTGGCACCGTCTCCTGCTGGCGGCCCTCGTGCAGGACCGGCGCGTCGGGTTTCATGGCCGCGTCCACATCCGTGACATGCGGCAGCACCTCGTAATCGACCTCGATCAGCTTCAACGCCTTGCGCGCCACGGCAGCGGACGTGGCGGCGACCGCCGCGACCGCGTGCCCGTCATAAAGCGCCTTCTCGCCGGCCATGCAGTTGTCGAGGATATCGGCCACGTCATCCGGCACCGCGTCGAAGTCGGCGCGCGTGACCACGGCCTTGACGCCGGGCAGCGCCTCGGCCTTCGAGATGTCGATCGACCGGATCCGCGCATGCGCATGGGGGCTGCGCAGCACGCGCCCCGTCAGCATCCCCGGCAGCACCATGTCGGCCCCGAAGCGCGCCCGCCCGGTGACCTTGTCGATCCCGTCGGGGCGGTCGGGCCGCGTGCCGATCACTTTGAAATCGCGTGTCTTTTTGGTGTCATCCAGTGCCATTACGACGCCCTCCGCATGTCCGCCGCCGTCTCCATGACGGCGCGGATGATCTTGTCATAGCCCGTGCAGCGGCACAGGTTGCCGGCCAGCCAGTAGCGCACCTCTTCCTCGCTCGGGTCGGGGTTGCGCTCCAGCAGCGACTTTGCCGCGACCAGAATGCCCGGCGTGCAGATGCCGCATTGCAGGGCGGCCATCTCGATGAATTTCTGCTGCAGCGGATGCAACTGGTCGCCCGTCGCCATGCCCTCGATGGTGGCCACGTCGCGGCCCTCGGCCTCGGCCCCCAGCATCAGGCAGGAACAGACCAGACGGCCATCGACGGCCACCGTGCAGGCGCCGCAATCGCCGGTGCCGCAGCCCTCCTTGGTCCCCGTGAGGCCCAGCCGGTCGCGCAGCACGTCCATCAGCGTCTCATCCGGTTCGCACAGGAACTCGGTCGCGTCGCCGTTGATCTGGGTGGTCACATGTATCTGGCTCATGCCGTCTCTCCTTTTGCGCGTTTGGCGGCGATCCCCGCCGCGCGCCGGGCCAGAACGCCCGACACGTGGCGGCGAAAATCGACCGTGCCGCGTTTGTCATCCATGGGGGTCGCGGCCTTCGAACAGGCCGTCGCAAGATCGCCCAGCGCCGCGTCATCCAGCGCCCGGCCGATGAGCGCCTCCGCGGCCTCCTCGACCAGCATCACCTTGGGCCCGACGGCCCCCAGCGCGACCCGCGCGGCCGTCACGCGGTCCGCGTCGTCCAGCACCAGCCACAGGCCGCAACCCACCACCGCGATATCCATCTCGCTGCGCGGGATGAAGCGCAGGTAGCAGTCGCCCGAATGCGGCGCGCGCGGCGGCAGGAACACCGAGGCGACGAATTCGCCCGGCGCAAGCGCCGTCTTGCCCGGGGCTTGCGGCACGTCGATCACCGGCAGTTCGCGCACGCCCTTGGGCCCGACGATCCGCACCATCGCGCCGGCGGCCACCATCGCCGGCACCGAATCAGCCGCCGGCGAGGCGTTGCACAGGTTTCCGGCGATGGTCGCGCGGCCCTGGATCTGGGTGGAGCCGATCAGCCCCGCGGCCTCGACCACGCCGGGCCAATCCGCCCGCAGCCCCTCATGCTCGCCCATCTCGGCACCCGAGACACCGGCCCCGATGCGCCAGCCGCCGGCCTCGGGCACGATCTCGCGCATCCCCGCGATGCGCTTGATATCGACGATCATCCCCGGCTCGATCATCTCCGAACGCAGCTTGACCAGAAGGTCGGTGCCTCCCGCCAGCACATGCGCGCCGGCCTCGCCTGCCAGCAGGGCCACGGCATCCTCTTCACGACTTGGCGCCTCGTATCGCATTCGGGCTGTCCTTTCTGCATGTTGCGCGATCCAGCGATCGCCATCTTGTGATCCCTTTGTAGCACGCCTCGTCCGGGGCCACCACGGGCGCAAATCGCCGCTGCCGACCACCGGAGACGCCCCGAAACGGCCACCAGACGATGCAGCGTGAGGCATCATTGCCCATGACACGGCATCCCCGGTCACGAAAACTTGCCATTCAGACGGATTACGTTAGGTCGGCAATCTCATATTAGTCTAGATTGATGTCATCTCGTATCGCACGCAATCCCGAAAAGGTGCCGCCACGATGTCCATCCTGAAGCAGCTTCTCATCCTGTGCGTGCTGGGCGTGCTGGCCTATGGCGGGTATGAGGGCTACCGGACCTATTACCCGACCGATACCGTGACCGAGGTCGAGGAGGGACCGCGCCCGGCCACCGTGGAACTGGCCCGCGCCGAGATCCGCACCCTGCGCCGCACGGTCGAGGCCGTGGGCACCACGCGGGCAGTCAAATCCGTCGATATCGTCCCCGAAGTGGATGGCCGGCTGGTGGCGCTGACGATCACCCCGGGCACGCCGGTCGAGGCGGGCGATGTGCTGGCGCGGCTCGATGACACCATCCAGCGCGCCGATCTGTCCGAGGCCGAGGCGGTGCTGACCGAACGCCGTCAAAGCCTCGAGCGAATCCGCACGCTGAGGGGCACCAACGCGGTGTCGCAGTCGGCGCTGGAGGATGCCATCGCCCGCCTCGCCGAGGCGCAGGCGGATATGGAGCGCAGCCGCCGCCGGATGGAGGATCGCAGCATCACCGCGCCCTTCGCGGGTGTCGTGGGGCTGACAAATTATGACGTCGGCGCGCGCGTCTCGGATGGTCAGGTGCTGACACGTCTCGACGATCTGACCGAGGTCGAGGTCGAGTTCTCGTTGCCCGAAACGGTGTTCTCGCAGGTGCGCCGCGACCAGACCGTGACCGCACACAGCGCGGCCTTTCCCGACCGCCGGTTCGAAGGCACCGTCACCGCCGTCGACAGCCGGATCGATCCGGTCAGCCGCGCCTTCCGCACCCGCGCCGTGATCCCGAACCCCGACAGCGCGCTGCCCGCGGGCATGTTCCTGTCGCTGACCCTCGTGCTCGCCGAGGAAGAGCGTATCACCGTCCCCGAAGAGGCGATCGTCTTTCAGGCGGCCGAGACCTATGTCTTCGTCGCCGATGACGGCACCGCGCGGCAACGCATCGTCGAGACCGGGCAGCGCCGCGACGGGCGCATCGCCGTGCTGACGGGGCTTGAGGCGGGCGAGTCCGTGGTCGTGCGCGGCCTGCAACGGGTGCGCGACGGCACGCCGCTCAACATCCTCGACACCGAGGACGCCGCGACCGCCGCCGCCGGCACCCGCGCCGAGCAGCCGTCATGACGCTGTCGGAGCTTTCCGTACGCCGCCCGGTGCTGGCGGCGGTCGCGAGCCTTCTGATCGTGATCTTCGGGCTGGCAGCCCTGCGCGACCTGCCGGTGCGCGAGCTTCCGGATGTCGACAACGCCGTGGTGACGGTGACCACCACCTATCGCGGTGCGGCCCCCGACGTGATCGACACCGACCTGACCGAGACCATCGAGGGCGCGGTGGCGACCATCGCAGGCATCCGCTCGATCAGTTCCGAAAGCCGTCAGGGCCGGTCGCGCGTCACCATCGAGTTCGAGACCAGCGTCGATATCGACGTCGCCGCCAATGATGTGCGCGACGCCGTGGGCCGGGTGCGCGGCGACCTGCCCCTGGAGGCCGACCAGCCCGAGGTCGTCAAAAGCGATGCCGATGCCGACCCGGTGATGCGCGTCGCCGTCACCTCCGACCGGATGAGCACCGCCGAGATCACCGATTACGTGGACCGTCTGATCCTCGACCGCATCGCAACGCTCGACGGGGTGGCCAATGTCAACATGGTGGGCGAACGCGAATTCGCCGTGCGCATCTGGATCGACCGGCGGGCGCTCGCGGCGCGCAACCTTACCGTTTCGGATGTCGAGGCGGCGCTGCGCCGCAACAATATCGAACTGCCCGCGGGCGAGGTGGAATCCTTCAACCGCCAGCTTTCGGTGCGCCTCAACAGCCGGCTGGCATCGGTCGAGGATTTCCGCGACATCGTGCTGGATCGCGTGGCGGGCTATCCGGTGCGGCTGCGCGACGTGGCCCGCGTGGTGCCCGGCGTGGCCGACGAGAACACCGTGGTGCGCACCAATGGCGAGGATGCCGTGGGCATGTGGATCCTGCGTCAAAGCCAGTCGAACACGCTGGAAATCTCGAACGCCGTGCGCGCAGAGATCGCCGCGCTGGAGCCGACCCTGCCCGAGGGGATGAAGATCATCATCGGTTCGGATGACGCGCTGTTCGTCGGTGCCTCGATCCGCGAGGTGCTGATCGCGCTCTGCATGTCGCTTGGGCTGGTGATCGCGGTGATCGTGGTGTTCCTGCGCAGCTTGCGCGCCACGCTGGTCCCGGCGATCACCATTCCGGTGGCGCTGATCGGCACGTTCCTGTTGATCGGGGTATGGGGGTTTTCGCTCAACACCCTGACGCTGCTTGCGCTCCTGCTGGCGATCGGGCTGGTGGTCGATGACGCGATCGTGGTGCTGGAAAACATCCAGCGCCGCATCGAGGCGGGCGAAACGCCGCTGGTGGCCTCGGTCCGCGGCGCGCGGCAGGTGACATTCGCGGTGATCGCCACCTCGCTGACGCTGATCGCGGTCTTCGTGCCGCTGTCGTTCATGCCCGGTCAGGTCGGGCGGCTGTTCGTGGAATTCGGCTGGGTCATGGCGGGCACCGTCGCGATCTCGACCTTCGTGGCGCTCACCACCTGCCCGGCGCTGGCCTCCAAGGTGCTGAGTGCGCGCGCGGCCCGCACCGACGACACGCCGGTGCAACCGCCGTTCTTCCAGCGGGCCTACCGCGCCCTGCTGACCCGCGCCATCGCCATGCCGCTGGTGGTGCTTCCCGTGGCGCTGGTGATCACCGCCGGTGCTGCGCTGTTCTATGACGACCTGCCGCGCGAACTGGCCCCGCGCGAAGATCGCGGCGTCGGCTTCGTGCCGCTCACCGCGCCGCAGGGCTCCACCGTGCCGCATTCCGACCTCGCCGCGCGCCAGGTCGAGGAGATCCTGCAGCCGATGGTCGATTCGGGCGAGATCGAGACGGTGTTCACCTTCACCGGCTGGGGCGGGCGCGCGTCGCGCTCCTTCGTGGTCTTCCGCCTCGCCCCGTGGGAGGAGCGCGACCGAAATGTCTCCGAGGTCACCGCCGAGATCGCCCCGCAGATGGGCCGTGTCACCATCGCGCGCGGCTTTCCGGTGACGCCGGCGGGCCTCGGCCTGCGCGGCAATTCGACGCCGGTGCGCATCGTCATCGGCGGGCCCGATTTCGACAGCGTCGAGGGATGGGCGACGGAGTTTCTGGCCCGCGCCGAAGGCGTCGAGGGGCTGGTCAACCCCGAGATCAACTTCGAGGAAAACCTGCCGCAGCTCGATATCGCCATCGACCGCGAACGCGCCGACGATCTGGGGATCTCGGCCGCGGTGATCGCGACCACGCTGCAGACCATGCTGGCCTCGCGCGAGGTCACGGGCTTCGTCAGCCGGGGCCGCGAATATCCCGTGCTGGTGCAGGCCGAGGAGGCCGACCGCCGCACCCCCACCGATATCGAGAACATCTTCATCCGCGCCGGTGACGGCGAGACGCTGGTGCCGCTCGGGGCGCTGGTCACGCTCGAAGAAAACGCCGCGACCCCGTCGCTGCAGCGCTTCAACCGCCTGCCCTCGATCCAGCTTTCGGGCGCGCTCGGACCGGATGCGGAACTGGGCGATATTCTGGCCCAGCTCGAGGCGATCGCCGCCGAGATCCTGCCGCCCGAGGCCAAGCTCGGCTTTGACGGGCAATCGGCCACCTACAAGGACACTTCGGGCGGTCTCGGCGTGATCTTCCTGCTGGCGCTGCTGATCGTCTATCTGGTGCTGGCCGCGCAGTTCGAAAGCTTCCTGCACCCGGTCGTGATCATGCTGACCGTGCCCATCGGCGTGGCCGGCGCGATCTACGCGATGGCGGTGGGGGGGCTGTCTCTGAACGTCTACAGCCAGATCGGGATCATATTGCTGATCGGGCTGATCTCCAAGAACGGCATCCTGATCGTCGAGTTCGCCAACCAGCTGCGCGACGAGGGGATGGAGGTGCGCGACGCGGTGATCGAGGCCTCGGTGCTGCGCCTGCGCCCGATCATGATGACCGCGATCTCCACGGTGCTGGGGGCGCTGCCGCTGGTGCTGGCCTCGGGGGCCGGTGCCGAAAGCCGCATCGCCGTGGGCACGGTCATCATCGCCGGGCTCAGCCTTGCGACCGTGCTCATGCTGTTGGTGACGCCGATCCTGTTCGATCTGCTGGCGCGCTTCACCCGGCCCCGCAGCGCCATGGAACGCATGCTCGCAAGCGAACTCGGCGCCCCCGCCCGGCCAACCAGCCAAACATCCGCGCAGCCAGCGGCCCAACCCGCCGAGTGACCCCCACCCCGACCCTTGCATGGATGAAATCCGCCGATCCCGCTCTGGAATTCCGAACCCGGTGATGCGATAACCATTCAAAAGAGGTGGGGATGATCGACAGGTGAAGACAGCTTATCTGACACGGGCCGCGCTGGCGGCGGCAGCGCTCACATGGGGCACACTGCCCGCAACGGGGTTGGAGATCGGCTTCGCCGCCCCCGGCGCACCCGAAGACTTCGAGACATTGCTGCAGGACGCCTCGCTTGTCATCAGCACCGCGCGCGAGGGCGACGGCACCGCGCAGGATCTGCTGGCCGCGGCCCAGTCGGATTACGCAAACATGGTCGGCGTGCTCTACGCCGAAGGCTTCTACGGCGGCGTGGTCAACATCCGCGTCAACGGGCAGGAGGCCGCGGACATTCCGCCCTTGCGCGCCCCCGCCGAGATCGAGCGCATCGACATCATCGTGACCCGCGGCGACGTCTTCCGGTTCAATCGCGCCCGCGTGGCCCCCCTGCCGCAAGGCACCGAACTGCCCGAGAATTTCGCGGTCCGCAAGCGCGCCCGGGGCGAGCTGGTGAATACCGCCACCCGCACCGGCATCAGCGCATGGCGCGACGCGGGTCACGCCAAGGCCAGCGTCGCCGGGCAGGACATCGTCGCCGATCATGCCACCAACCGGCTGAGCGCCGATGTCTCCCTCGATCCCGGCCCGCGCCTGCGCTTTGGCGACCTGATCATCGAACAGGGCGACCCCCCCAGCAAGGTCCGCGAGGGGCGCATCCGCAAGATCGCCGGTCTGCCGACGGGCAAGGTCTACTCGCCCGAGCAACAGGCGGATGCGGCCAATCGCCTGCGCCGCACCGGCGCCTTCCGCTCGGTCGTGCTGCAGGAGGCCGAGACGCCGAATCCCGATGGCACGCTCGACATGGAGACCCGCGTCACCGACGCCCCGCCCCGCCGCATCGGCGCGGGGATCGAGCTTGGATCGTCCGAGGGCGTCACAGTTTCGGGCTTCTGGCTGCACCGCAACCTGCTGGGCGGGGCCGAACGGCTGCGCCTCGACGCGATGGTCGGCGGCATCGGCGGCCGGGATGGCGGCACCGATTACCGGCTCGGCGCACGGATCGACCGGCCCGCCACCTTCACCCCCGATACTGGGGCGTTCCTGCTGGCCAATATCGAACAGGAGGAAGAGGACAACTTCCGCGAACGCCGCGCCGAGATCGGCGGCGGCATCACCCACAGGTTCTCGGGCGAAACCACCGCCGAGGCCGGCCTCAGCTACCAGTTCTCGCAGATCAAGGACGATCTGGGCAAACGCGAGCTGCAGCACCTGCTGTTTCCACTGCGCGCCACGACCGATCGGCGCGACGACCCGCTCAACCCCAAGGAGGGGCTCTATCTGGACCTGTCGGTCACGCCCTTCATCCGGCTTGACGAAAGCGCCGCGGGCAGCCGCTTTTTCGCCGATCTGCGCGATTACTACACCTTCGGCGCATCAAGCGGCGTCACCCTCGCGGGCCGCGCGCAGCTGGGATCGATCGCCGGTGCCAGCATCCGCGACATACCCGCCAATATGCTGTTCTATTCGGGCGGGGCCGGCACCGTGCGCGGCCAGCGTTTCGAATCGCTCGGCGTCGATCTCGCGGGTGGGGGCACCGTCGGCGGCCGGTCCTTCATGGGCTTTTCCGGCGAGGTCCGCGCGATGGTCAGCGACAACATTCAGGCCGTGGCCTTTGCCGATACCGGCTTTGTCGGCGAGGACGCGCTCGGCACGGGATCGGGCCAGTGGCATAGCGGCGCGGGCTTCGGGGCGCGCTATTTCACCGCCGTGGGGCCGATCCGCTTTGATGTGGCGACCCCGATCGACGGCGATGATGCCGGCTCGCAACTGGAGCTTTATATCGGGATTGGGCAGGCGTTTTGATGCAGGGTATGATGATGCGGTTTCTTTGTCTCTTCGTGCTGGCGCTCTGCCTCGCGACATCACCGGCGCGGGCACAGGACGATGATCAGGAAGATCGAGAGGGGCGCGGCTATCTGCAATCGCTGATCGAGGACAATCTGTCGGTCGCCGGGCGCGAGGTGCGGATCACCGGCTTTGCCGGGGCGCTATCGTCGCGCGCCACGCTGGACGAGCTGACCATCGCCGATGATCAGGGCGTCTGGCTGGAACTGCGCGATGTCACGCTCGACTGGACCCGCACCGCGCTGCTGCGCGGCCGGCTTCAGGTCAACAGCCTGACCGCGTCGGAAATCACCCTGTCGCGCCTGCCCGTGGGCGAGGAAACGGTCAAACCCGCGGATGCCGAGGCCACGCCCTTTTCGCTGCCCGAATTGCCCGTCTCGATCAATATCGGCGAGGTCTCGGCGGAGACGCTCACCCTCGGCGCGCCGATTCTCGGCGAGGAAATCGCGCTCAGCCTCGCGGGCAGCCTCAGCCTTGGCGGCGGCGAGGGCACCGCCGATATCGACGTGCAACGGCTTGACGGGCGCGGCGAGATCACGCTCGAGGCCAGCTTCGACAATTCAAGCCGCGTGCTCGCGCTCGACTTCACGCTCGACGAGGCGTCGGGCGGCATCGCCGCGACACTTCTGAAGCTGCCCGACAGCCCGGCCATCGCGCTCACCGTGCAGGGCGAAGGCCCGCTTGATTCCTACACCGCCGATCTGGCGCTGGCCACGGACGGCACCGACCGGCTGACGGGGCGCGTCGCACTGGACGGGACCGAAGACGGCGGCATGGCCTTCGACGCCAATCTCGATGGCGATCTCACCCCGCTGATGGAGCAGCAGTTCCGCGCCTTCTTCGGGGCCGAGACCGCGCTCGAACTGGCGGGCACCCGTGGCCCCGACGGCGCGCTCGACATCGAGACGCTGCGGCTGGCCGCCGCGCAACTGAACCTCGACGGCCGGCTTGCTCTCGACGCGGCGGGCTGGCCCCGGCGCTTTGATCTCACCGGGCGGATCGGCAACGGGAACGGCCCGGTGCGCCTGCCCGTGGCCGGCCCGCCGGTGACTCTGGGCCAAGCCGATATCACCGCCAATTATGATGCGGATCAGGACAATCGCTGGCGCGCGCGCATCGGCCTTTCTGACTTCGCGCAACCCGGTCTCACGCTCGACAGCGCCACGCTGACCGGGCGCGGCGTGCTGCGCCGCGCGGCCCCGCGCGGCGTGACCGCACTGGCCGAATTCGATCTCGCCGGGCTCGATCTCGACGATCCCGCGCTGGCCGAGGCCGCGGGCACGTCGCTTTCGGGTCACACCACGCTGGAATGGACGGAAGGCACGCCGCTTCTGGTGCGCGCGCTGCGCGTCGTGTCCGGGGCGGCCACGCTGGCCGCCAATGGCCGGGTCGAGGCGCTGACCGAAGGCTTTCCAATCTCCGGCAGCGCGACACTCGACGCGCCGGATCTCGCGCGCTTCGCCGCGATTTCGGGACAGGATCTCTCGGGCGCGGCCTCCGCGAAACTGGCCGGCTCCGGCAGCCTGCTGGGCGGGGATTTCGACATCACCTTCGATGCCGAGACCGACCGCCTCGCGCTCGGGATCGCGCAGGTCGATTCGCTGATCGGCGCGCCCGCCACGCTGGCGCTCAAGGCACAGCGCGACGCGGACGGCATCGCCGTGGACCGCTTCCGGCTGGAGAACGAACACCTCACCGCCACCGCCGAAGGCGCGCTCAACAGCGAGCGCGGCGCGCTGAGCGTCACCGCAGCCCTCGCCGATCTGGCCCGCGCCGACGACCGCCTCGACGGTCCGGTCGATGCCCGCGCGCAAGTCGACTGGGAGGCGGGCGGCGAAGTCACCCTGTCGGAGATTGTCGCCGAGGCCATGGGCGCGCGCGTGACCGGCAGCGCCACGATCGCGCCCGAGGCCGAAGGCAGGCCCGCGGCGGGCCGGATCAACGCGCAGATCGACGATCTCGGACGCTTCGCGGCGATCACCGGCCGACCGCTGGCGGGCCGCATGAACGCGGGCATCGTCGGCAACGGCGTCATCGACACGCAAACGTTCGACATCACGCTCGATGCGGCGACCGAGGGCCTCGTCACCGGGACCCCTCAGGTCGACGGGCTGGTGGCCGGCGACGGCTCGCTGCGCATCTCTGCCACGCATGACGGGCGCGAGACCACGCTGCGCGAGCTCGATCTGCGCTATGACGCGGCGCGCATCGCCGCCTCGGGCGTGGGCGTGATCGCCGAGCAAAGCGGCGAGCTGACCTTTGATGCGGAGATCCCCGAGCTTGCGGTGATCGACCCGCGGCTCGACGGCCCGGCAGAGGCCGCGGGCACCGTCGCCCGCGCAGCCGACGGCGAGATATCCCTCGCAGGCGTGACCGCCCAGATCATGGGCGCGGCGATCGAGGCCACAGGCACCGTGCAGCCCGACCCCGACGCGCTGGCCGCCAGAGGCACCCTGACCGCCAATATCGCCGACCTCGCGCGCTTTGCCGAGATCGCCGGCCGGCCCCTGACGGGCCGCGTCGATGCGCGCGTCGAGGCCCGCGAGGCAGACCAGCCCGGGCATTTCGACGGCACGGTCAACGCCACCACAGACGGCGTGGTCACCGGCATCGACCAGCTTGACGGGTTGATCGCCGGGCGCGGCACCCTCATGGTCGACGCCACCCATGACGGGCGCGAGACCACGCTGCGCGACCTCGCGCTCGATTACGACGCGGTCCGCCTCACCGCCTCGGGCGCGGGCGTGATCGCCGAGCAAAGCGGCGCGCTGACGTTTGATGCGTCCCTCGCCGATCTTGCGCAGATCGATGCGCGCCTCGACGGCCCGGCAGAGGCCGCGGGCACCGTCGCCCGCGCAGCCGATGGCGAGATCACCCTGACCGATGTCACCGCCCGCATCATGGGCGCGGCCCTTGACGTGACCGGAGCCGTGCAGCCCGACCCGGACGCGCTGGCCGCGTCCGGCACCCTGACCGCAAGCATCTCCGATCTCGCCCGCTTCGCGGCGATCTCCGGGCAGACGGCCCTGCGCGGCAGCCTCGACCTGACGGCCGAGGGCGACAGCACCGACGGCGCCAACCGCTTTGACGTGACCACCTCACTGGAGGGGCGCGACCTCGCCACCGGCATCGCCCAGCTCGACCGGCTCCTCGGCGGGCGGGTCTCGCTCTCGGCCGAGGCCGGGCGCACGCCCGACCGGATCGAGATCACCACTATCGATCTGGAGACACAGCAGGTCCGCCTCACGGCCAATGGCGACGGTGCCGGCGGGCCGGTCCGCATCGATGCGCGGCTCGCCAATCTCGGTCTCTTCGCGCCCGACTTTTCCGGCCCGCTCACGGCCGCTGGCACCGTCACGCTGCAAGGCCCCGAGGCGCGGCGCATCACGCTGAACCTTGACGCCACCGGCCCCGGCGGCACCACGGCGGCGCTATCGGGCGACGTGATCGATTATGCCCGGCAGCTCGATCTCGCGGCGTCGGGCCGTCTGCCGCTGGCGCTGGTCAATGCGTTCATCCAGCCCCGCGCGCTCAACGGCACCGCCCAATACGACCTGCGGATCAATGGCGCGCCGGAACTGGCTGCGGTCTCGGGGACGGTGACGACGCAAGGCACGACCGTCGCCCTGTCTGGGACCGGGCTCGAGATCGATGACCTCAGCGGCACCGCGACGCTTGGGCAAAGCCGCGTGCAGACCGACTTCACCGCGCAGACGCGCGATGGCGGGCGGCTCTCGGTCACCGGGCCGGTGGGCCTGACGCCGGGTTTCGAGGCCGGGCTGCGGGTGGCGCTCGACGGGCTGGTCCTCAGCGACGGGCGGATCTACACGACCACCGCCGAGGGCAACGTGACGCTTGACGGGCCGCTTGCGGGCGGCGCGCGGATCGGGGGCGTGATCAATCTCGGGGAAACCAATCTGCGGATTCCCTCGGGGGGCGGGTCGGCCTCGGTGTCGCTGCCGGGGCTGCGCCATATCAACGAATCGCCCGCCTCGCGCCTCACACGTCAGCGCGCCGGCCTCGTCCAGAGCGACGCGGGCACGACCACGCGCCGCCGCCCCTTCGATCTGGACCTCACGATCAACGCGCCGCGGCGCATCTTCGTGCGCGGGCGCGGGCTGGATGCCGAACTGGGCGGACGGCTGCGCATCGGCGGGACCACGCGGAATGTCGCGCCCGACGGGTTCTTCGAGCTGATCCGCGGCCGCTTCGACATACTCGGCAAGCGCCTGACGCTCAGCCAGGGGCGGGTGACCATGCAGGGCTCGCTCGATCCGTTTCTGCGCTTCGTGGCCGACACGGAAAGCGGCGACGCAACCATCCAGATCATCGTCGAGGGCCTCGCCTCCGACCCCGAAATCACCTTCACCTCCATCCCCGATCTGCCGCAGGAAGAGGTCGTCTCGCGGCTGATCTTCGGGCGCGGTCTCGACACCATCTCGCCACTGCAGGCGGCCCAGATGGCCTCGGCGATATCCACGCTCACCGGCCGGTCCGACAACGACCTCGTCGGGCGGCTGCGGGGCGCCGTGGGCCTCGCCGATCTCGACGTCACGCAAACCGAGGACGGCGACACCGAGGTCAGCGCCGGGGCCTATCTGTCCGATGACATCTATACAGAGGTCACCGCCGACAGCGCCGGAAAGCAGCAGATCAACCTCAACCTCGATGTCACCCGGTCGGTGACCGTCAAGGGCCGCACCTCCAACGAGGGCGATGCCGGCATCGGCGTGTTCTTCGAGCGGGATTACTGACCGCGCAGCCTGCCTGCAAACCGGGCAACAAAAGACTCGCCACCGCGTGGCGCGATCTGCCAGAGTGGAGAGGGGACACCTAACACGGAGGGGCATCTTGCGCTACATTCCACTTATCGTCTTCATCGGACTGGTGCCCGGCGGGCTGGTGCTCGCGATCTGGGCGCCGATCTGGGGCGTGGCGCTGGCGGGGCTGTCGGCGGCCGTCGCGGCGATCGGGCTCCACGATGTCCTGCAGACCAAGCGCGCGGTCCTCAGGAACTACCCGATCACGGCGCGGCTGCGGTTCCTGTTCGAGCATTTCCGTCCCGAGATCCGGCAGTATTTCCTTGAAAGCGACCATGACGAGACCCCCTATTCGCGCGAACAGCGGGCGCTGGTCTACCGGCGCTCCAAGGGGATCGAGGGGCTGCGCCCGTTCGGCACGCTGCGCAATGTCAACGAGATCGGGCATGAATGGATCAACCACTCCATGGTACCCACGCATCTCGACAGCCACGATTTCCGCACCCGCATCGGCGGCCCGGACTGCACGCAGCCCTATGACGCCTCGCCGCTGAACATCTCGGGCATGTCCTACGGGGCGCTGTCGCCCAATGCCATCGAGGCGCTGAACTGGGGTGCCAAGCTCGGCGGCTTCGCGCATACCACCGGCGAGGGGTCGATCTCGCGGTTTCACCGCACCCATGGCGGCGATCTGATCTGGCAGGTCGGGTCGGGCTATTTCGGCTGCCGCACGCCCGAAGGCGCGTTCGACCCCGACCGGTTCGCGGAAACCGCCGCCGACGATCAGGTGAAGATGATCGAGATCAAGCTGAGCCAGGGCGCGAAACCCGGCCATGGCGGCATCCTGCCCGGTGCCAAGGTGACCGAGGCGATCGCCGAGGCGCGCGGCGTCAAGGTCGGCGAGGATTGCGTCAGCCCGCCGGGCCATGCGGAGTTTTCCACCCCCGAGGGGCTTTGCGCCTTCATCGCGCGCATGCGCGATCTCGCGGGCGGCAAGCCGATCGGGCTGAAGCTTTGCGTCGGCCATCCGTGGGAGTTTTTCGCGATGGCCAAGGCGTTCAAGTCCACCGGCATCACCCCCGATTTCATCACCATCGACGGGGCCGAGGGCGGCACGGGTGCGGCCCCCGCCGAGTTTGCCGATCACAAGGGCGCGCCGATCCGCGAGGGGCTGATGCTGGTGCATAACACGCTGGTCGGCATGGGGCTGCGCGACCGCATCCATCTCATCGCCTCGGGCAAGCTGATCAGCGCCTTCGACATGTGCCGGATGTTCGCGCTTGGCGCCGATGGTTGCAACATCGCGCGCGGGTTCATGTTCGCGGTCGGCTGCATCCAGGCGCAGGTCTGCCATAGCGGCAAATGCCCCACCGGCGTGACGACGCAGGATCCGGGCCGCTACAAGGCGCTGGTGATCGGAGAAAAGTATCGCCGCGTCGCCAATTTCCACCGCAACACTCTGATCGCGCTGAAAGAGGCGGTGGAATCCTCGGGGCTGCGCAGCCCGGCGGAGTTCACGCCGCATCACCTGATGATCCGCGTCAACAGCCGCGAGGTCCGGTCGGCGGCCAGCCAGTATCTCTGGCTGGAACAGGACTCGCTGCTGAATGGCGGGGTCACCCATCCCGCCTTCGCGAAATACTGGACCAACGCGCGCACCGACAGCTTCGATTTCGTGGCGTGAGGGGTGGCGGCAGAACCGGATTGGGGATGTGGCAAGACTTGGGCGTGATGGGCATGATCCGCAAAGCAGCGCCGGCGCATGTCCGCGGGCAGGCGACCCAACGTATTTTCAGAGCACTTTATCCCAGCCAACCCGCGAAAGCCCCGATTGATGCGCCCACTTCGACAAATCGCCTGTCCGGGGGGCGGACATGCGATGGCGCTGCGGCGCGTCGCGCCGCGTTCCGCGCCGGGGCTGCAGCCTCGGTTCGTGTGCGGGCCGGATACCGCCCGATAAGGCCCCTACCCGTCCAGCGCCTGCGCCAGATCCGCGATCAGATCGCCGGCATCCTCGATCCCCACGGACAGACGCAGCAGCGTGTCGGGGATGCCGCTTTGCGGCTCGATCGTCTGGCGGTGCTCGACAA
>Ga0307933_1001108_pt1 | contig 22553 bp, 20 predicted proteins | sample OrgLakmetageno88_FD_201811 | JGI IMG/M metagenome (GOLD analysis project Ga0307933, IMG submission 201811) | Saline water microbial communities from Organic Lake, Antarctica - #88 | ecosystem: Environmental > Aquatic > Non-marine Saline and Alkaline > Saline | place: Antarctica: Organic Lake... | reverse complement strand
AACATTATTATCCATCAAGGATTGCGCCAGCGCGTTCCCCATAATTGTGCCTGCATCATCATCCATTAAAGGCGGCGCCAGATAAATTGAGCGCCCCATCAAATCATAACTGCGCAGCATTTTCTCAATCAAGCCATTGGCGGCATAATTCCACGCGCTGTCATCAACCATTTCATCAACGACAATAATGCCGGAAGCGTTTGTAATCATCATATCTTCGGGAGCAGGCAGGGCGTTTTGTGCGCCCATTATGTCGGCATAATGCTCAATCACAGGCTCAGGGCCGGGGACAGCTTTATATTTCTTCGTCAAATGCGTGTAACCAGTCGGCATCGGGCTTGGCCCCAGTGAGGCGCAGGCTGTCAGCAAAAAAGGGGTCATACAAGCAAATAAAGTTGCAATTTTTGGAAGTTTTAGTGATGTGTTCATGATGCTTCGCCGTTGATTTAAAATGACTTATTCGATTGTGGAATATTAGCAAGAGTTTGCGGGCGGGTATAGTCTTTATTCTGGGTTGGCTTAAAAACCCGATTGACTTTGTCTTCGATAGGCTCAGTTTTTGTTGGTTTTGGTGTCGATTTTGGTATTCATTTTGGCGATTGTGCCTGTTGTGCTGTGCCCCTCATAAAGCGGCATGATGTCAACTTTGCCGCCATAGGCTTGCACAATTTTGGCTTCAGGCAATTGATCGATTGTGTAATCACCGCCTTTGAAGATGACATCAGGGCGAATAGCGTCCAAAAGCGCGCAGGGCGTGTTGTCATCGCCCTTGTTTTGCGCGCCAAACAACACCACCAAATCAACCGATGCCAGCGCGCCGATCACGGCAGCGCGGGCATTTTCATCATGCAAAGGGCGAGTGTCGCCTTTTAAAAGCCGCACGGATTGGTCGTGGTTCAAACCCAAAACAAGCTTATCGCACCGCGCCCGCGCTTGGCTGAGATAATGCACATGCCCAAAATGCACAATATCAAAACAGCCATTGGTAAAGCCAATTTTATGCCCCTGTCTTTGCCATTGTTTTATGTGGGCGGCGGCATCGTTCCATTCCATGAGCGGGGAGAGGAATGTGCCTTCTGTTGCCAGGCTCTCTTGTGCAAGATCATCTTGTTGCAGCCCGCTGATAAAATCATCGCGCGATATGGTGCTTGTGCCGCGTTTTTGAACCGCGAGCCCAGCGGCAAAATTGGCCGCTATAGCGGCTTTTTGCATCGGTGCGCCTGCGACATAAAAAGCCGCTAAGGTCGCAATGACCGTGTCGCCCGCGCCTGAAACATCAAAAATATCTTGGGTTTGTGCCTTGATATGCGTGGTTTGAAGGGCGTTATTTTGCCCTGTTTCAAACAGGCTCATGCCTTTTTCAGAGCGCGTGATAAGCAAATTCGCAATTGCCAATGGCTTTAAAACTTTTGCCGCGCTTTCTTCTAACTGTTGATCCGTCGCGCCTGTATCATCATTCTCCATCGTGTGATTTTGTATGGCGCGCCATTCTTTTATATTCGGCGTTAATAAGGTGACGCCGTTATACAAGGCAATGTCGTTCTTTTTCGGATCAGCAAAAACAGGTTTTTTATGATGATTTGCAAGCTGAATAATCGCCTGTATACGCTCTTTATCGAGCATCCCTTTATTATAATCAGAGAGAATGATGGCATCACTATCTTTGATAAGGGGAGTGATGGTTGTCATGATCGTTTCATGATCGATATGCGCGCGCGTGAGCGGAATTTCATGGTCGAGGCGCAATAAATGGTGCGGGCCGCTGACATAGCGCGTTTTGGTTATGGTCGGAAAATTTGGCACGCTTATCAGCGCTTCAATATCAATCGCGCGCTCTTTGAGGGTTTTTTGCAGCAGCGCGCCATGATTATCGTCACCGATTACGCCGCATAAAACAGGCTTTACCCCAAGCGCGGCAAGGTTTGCGGCAACATTGCCCGCGCCGCCCGGCATGGCCAGTGTGCTTTGATATGACAGCACGGGAACGGGGCTTTCGGGCGAGAGCCTGCGGACATCACCATCAACAAATTGATCGAGCATCACGTCGCCAATAACAAGAACGCGCTTTTTTTTCATATTTTTGAAATATTTTTCCAAAGCAGCGATTTCAAAAAGATCGTTATTTTTCATAGTGATACCGTGTTATTCAAGGTTAGAGCGGATTTTATACAAATTTGCCTCAATATTTTGTGCCCGTTTGTTTAGATTTCGTCAATCTTTCTCGTGGTATATTGATGTTACGGAAATATTTTAAAGAAGCAGCCAAAAAACAAAACCAAAAACAAAATAGAGCTGTAATTTATAGGGGATTATAAAAGTGAGTGAGAGAATAAACAACAAAGATAAAAAGAAAGTCGGCCTCATGCGCCGTATGAAGAGCTTGCTACAGCGCAACAGGCTGGGTGAGCTTTTGGTTATGAACGGTGTTTTGTCGCCGGCGCAGTTGCGGGACGCACTTGTTTTACAAAAACAAATGCAAAGACCGCTCGGCCGCGTTTTGGTTGAACAAAACATTGTGTCGCGCTCCGTTATTTACAGCATGCTGACACAGCAATGGAGCTTGCGGGTTTTAACCTTAAGCGTCGGTGTTTTCATCACCATGGCGACATTTGGCACCAAGACAGCCCGCGCTGGCGCGATTAAAGATGTCGCAGCGCAAATCTCGCTGGTGTCCCAAGCCAATCCGGCTTTCACAACCAATGTTTCGTACCCCAAAATTTTTGGCAGTAGCGAAAAATCATCCTCCAACGTATCACCATTTACAAAATGGACAGGCATGTTTGAGCGGTTTGACCGCGCCATCAACGACCCGCAAGGCCAAAAAGTGGTCAGCGCATGGCAAAACCAAATTCGCGGCTTTAAAGGCTTGCCGCTTGAAGACATGGTGCGTCAGGTAAATTCATTCATTAACGAGCAGCCTTATATCTTAGATCAAAATAACTGGGGCAAAAGCGATTACTGGTCAACGCCTGTGGAATTTTTCCAGCGCGGCGGCGACTGTGAAGATTTCGCCATCGCTAAATATGCCTCGCTCCGCGCCTTGGGCGTGCCCGAAGAGCGTATGAGAATCGCCATCGTGCACGATCTTGAAAAAGACATCCCGCACGCGATCTTGATCGTTTACACAGACAGCGGCGCGATGATTTTAGACAATCAAAACAAGCGCGCTTTAAACGCCGAATATGTCGATAATTACCGCCCGATCTTCTCAATCAACCGCCAAGCGTGGTGGTTACACACAGCGCCTGATGCCAACACACGGGTTGCCAGCGCAAGATAAGTGCGAGATAAGTTGCGAGATAGTCTTTAAATTTTCCTCAAAAACCTCAACCAAAAAGCCCGGGAGACCGGGTTTTTTGCTGTCTTTATCGGGATGTTCCTTCAGCAGGTAAGGGATTTTTCTTCCATTTTCACCCGTCCTATTTTCTTATCATTCTACAGGTTGCTGTGAAGCCTGCATTTTGAAAGGTGTCAATTTCAGTTTTAAACTCTTCGGGTGTTGGTATAATGCGATCTTCTGATAGGATTGCACCACAATCGCGACCTTTTCCAACATTTCTACATTCCAAATATTCTTGACCGCCTTTTAGTATATTAAATGGTGTCACAAATAATTCTTCGAGTTCCTGATCATCTATTTTGTCAGTATGTGCAATGAGGATGATTAAGTCTCTTTGCGTTGTTACATAATCTCTTGATCTTCCTGGTAAGCGGAGGAAGGGTTCAAAATGCAATAAGAATAAAAGCGCCTCGACAGCAAGCGGGTCATGATTCCAAAACGGCGTCCAAAGATCATTAAACGCACCAGCACAATCGCCAAGATGAGCCTTTTGGGCGTATTCAGAGATCATGTTTTGAGGCGCAACCAATGGCAAAGCCTTGCTCTCTTCGCTTTGCGCCACGCTTAAACACGGGCTAAAAACGCAGGCAAAGAAAAATAGAGCGCTTAGATATTTCATTCGTGCCATCGTCACAACAAGTTCCCTTTACTTCAAATTACAATCCTAGTGTAATGGAAAGTTTTTTTAAAAATAGGGGATTATTTGGGGCGCACAATCACGATGATGGCCGCGAAAAACTATTGTGGCCAATAATATGAATCAGGGGTGGTGCGCGGGCCGAAGATGGCTTGGCCGATTCTGATGTCTGTGGCGCCTTCTTCAATCGCGATTTCATAGTCGCCCGACATGCCCATGGATAATACATCCCATGATAAGGCGCTCGGGCTGTCTTGGCGCAAACGATCGCGCAGGGTGCTTAGTTTGGCAAAGCAGGGGCGGACAATCTGTTCATCCTTGGAAAACACCGCCAGCGTCATCAGCCCCTTGACGCGCAGGCACTCAAAAGACGGTAGTTCCTTAACAAAAGCCATAACGTCTTCAGGCGCAACGCCATATTTTTGCGGCTCTGCGGAAGTGTTCACCTGCACCAAAACATCCATCGCGCGGCCTTCTTTTTGAAGCTGTTTATCCAGAGCGCGGGCAAGGCTTAACCTGTCCAAAGAGTGCAACTCGCTTGCAAACCGCGCCACATGCTTGGCCTTGTTGGATTGCAAATGCCCGATAATGCACCATTCCAAAGGCAAATCAGACAGCGCCTCAGCCTTGCTCTGCGCCTCCTGCACCTTATTCTCGCCAAAACGCGTAATACCGCACTTAAATGCCAGCCGCACTTCCTCTGGCGGTCTGGTCTTAGACACAGGCAACAAAGTAATATCAGCCACCTCCCGCCCCGCCCGCAGGCAGGCTTTTTCTATGCTGGCTTGGATGCGCTGTAAATTGTTTTGGATGTTGCTTGATGTCATGGTTTCTCGCCTGCGGGCTTCACACGCCAGCCTTCAACCTTTTTCAAAATCTTGTCCAAACCTTCCTCAGCATACCAATCCAGATCCTCAATATCGAAAGTGACAAGAATGTCCATTCCCTCCCGATACCCCTGATAAATAATACAGCCGGGACGTTCCCAATCCTCAGATGTGCCGCATAAAAGCTGTGCGATTGGCTTTTCATCGCGTACATATGCGTACACATTTTGATTTCTTCTGCCTGCAAGTTTATTAATTCCAAGATGTACCAGCCCCTCTTTCTCCCAGGTTTCAGGAACGCTATAATGCCCTTGCTTTGCCCAATCGTATAATAAACTATCCGGATGAAGTTTGAGATTTTTTCCATCTCCATAATTAAGACTAAAGTTGAGGCTTTGTTTGATACGATTGGGCGGATTAACGTATTGACGCGTTTCGTCAAAAGGCTCTAAATCATGGTTTTTCGCCATAATGACGACATATCTTTGCGACCCGTCTTTACGGTTATCGGCATCAACAAGATAATCAGTTGGCACTTGAAAAACGTCCTCCCCCAAGGATATCGTGTAAGAATCTTTCCATTCTCTTTCCTTTTTGGGCACGCATGCGCTCAGCCCCACAAAGACACATATGACAGCGCACAGCAGCGTCACTAAAGTGTTTTTAATCATTTTTGATCCCGCCTCTCTTAGGTCGTAAATTTATCAATCCACCCAAGCCACGCGCAGAATATTCGTGCTGCCCGGTGTTCCAAAAGGCACGCCGGCGGTGACGACCATGCGGTCGCCTTTTTTGGCGATGTTGAGGATTTTGGCGAATTTGGCGGCGTGTTTTACGACTTCGCCGGTGTCTTTGATGTCGGTGACATGGAGCGCGTTGACGCCGTAGGACAGGCACAAACGGCGGGCGACTTCGGGGTTTTGGGTCAGGCACAAAATCGGGCGCGAGGGGCGCTGGCGCGAGGTGCGGCGGGCTGTGGAGCCTGAGGTGGTGTAATTGACAATACAGGCCGCGCCGATGTCTTTGGCGACATGATAGGCCGCTTTGGTCAGCGCGTCGGCGGCGTTGTCGTGCGTAATCAGCCCGTCGGCTTCAATAAAGCGGCGATAGGCGGGGCTGGTTTCGGTGCTGGTGCAGATGCGGTCCATCATTTTTACCGCTTCCAGCGGATATTGACCCGCCGCGGTTTCAGCCGAGAGCATGACAGCGTCTGTGCCATCATACACAGCTGTGGCAACGTCGGAGGCTTCGGCGCGGGTGGGGGTGGGGCTTTCGATCATTGACTCTAGCATTTGCGTGGCAACAATCACGGGTTTTCCCGCCTCGCGCACGCGGTTAACGATGCGTTTTTGTACGGCAGGGACGTCTTCTGCGGGCGTTTCCACGCCCAGATCACCGCGGGCGATCATGATGCCGTCTACGATATCTAAAATAGAATCAAAATGCTCTAAGGCTGATGGTTTTTCGATTTTGGCCATTAAGGCGGCTTTCGTGCCAACAAGCTTGCGCGCTTCGGCGACATCTTCGGCTTTTTGCACAAAGCTAAGCGCGACCCAGTCCACGCCCATCTTCAGCGCGGCGGTCAAGTCTTTGCGGTCTTTGGTGGTGAGGGCAGGGATCGGAAGCACAACGCCCGGCACATTCACGCCTTTATGATTGGAAAGCTTTTGCCCCGCAATCACCTTGCCATCCATATAATCTTTACCTTTTTTGACGATCTCGATTTTCACTTTGCCGTCATCCATGAGTAAATGATCGCCCTTATGAAGCGCTTCATGGATTTCAGGATGTGGCAGGCAAACGCGGCTTTGGTCGCCCGGCGCATTATCTTGGTCAAAGCGGATCACCATGCCGGCCTTTAAATCAATCTCGCCGTCTTTAAATGTGCCGACGCGCAGTTTAGGGCCTTGTAAATCACCCAGCACAGCGATGGAGCGGTGAAATTCACCCTCGATGCGGCGGATCATGTCAATGCGCGCGGCGTGGTCTTCGTGCGTGCCGTGAGAGAAGTTCATACGAAACACATCAACGCCTGCGACAAACAGCGCGCGGATCATCTCTTCGCTGCTGCTGGCAGGGCCGAGCGTGGCGACAATTTTGGTGTGGCGGTCGCGTTTGATGGCTTGTTGTTTGGTCATGATGTGGCTTTCCCCGTTACATTGAAGGCCAGTTTAAAATTTAATAAGTTTTTTGTATAGGGATAAAGCTGTGTAAAGACGAAATTCTTGGTTTTAAAAACAAGGTCTTAAAGCATATTTTTGTTCTGATAAGGGTCATGAGCACGCGATTTTCAGGATCGACATCACGGGCGAAATTGCGTAGGTTTAAAACATAACACACATATTTAACCTCTCCTCAAGGGAGCGAGGCATGTTCGACATCGCGCATATGGAACGGGGAAACCGCGTTCAAATCGACCGCACGCGCGACGCTTATTTAAGCGCGCTCGGCAAAGCCTTGATGGAAGAGCGTTTTTTATTGCCCGAAGAATCATTTCAAGATTTGTTCGCCCGCCTTGCGATGTATTATGGCGATGATAATGCACACGCCCAGCGGCTTTATGATTATATGTCCAATCTTTGGTTTATGCCTGATACGCCGATTTTAAGAAATGGCGGCACATCGCGCGGCCTGCCGATGTCGTGCTTTTTAAACGAAACGCGCGATTGCCTTGAAGATATTATGGCGCTTTGGAATGAGAACGTGCATCTGGCGAGCCTTGGCGGGGGCGTTGGGTCTTATTGGGGGCATGTGCGCTCGATTGGTGAAACAGTTGGTCGGGGCGGCAAGACAGGCGGTATTGTTCCGTTTATCCGCGTTATGGATTCGATGACGGTGGCAATTTCGCAAGATGCGGTCACGCGATCAAATGCGGCAATTTATCTGCCGATCTGGCATCCTGAAATTGAAGAATTTATTGAAATCGGCAACGCCGAAGGCGGTGATCCAAACCGCAAAGTGCTGAATTTGCATCATGGCGTTGTGATTAGTAACCGCTTTATGCAGGCGGTTGAGCGCGATGATGAGTGGCTTTTAAAATCTCCCAAAGACAATCATGTTGTGGCCCGCATGAGCGCGCGCGCCCTTTGGATTCGCCTTTTAGAGGCGCGCATTGAAACGAGCGCGCCGTCTATTTTGTTTGAAGATCATGTCAATGACGCGATGCCCGCGCACCATAAAATGGCGGGGCTGCGCGTGAAAATGTCAAATCTTGGGTCGGAAATTACCCTGCCGACGGGTCGGGATCATTTGGGGCAGGACAGAACGTCTGTGTGCTGTTTGTCTTCGCTTAATTTGGATAAATTCGAAGAATGGCAGGCGCATCCATATTTTATTGAAGATGTGATGCGTTTTTTGGATAATATCCTCAGTGATTTTATCGACAAAGCGCCGTCTTCGATGAAGCGCGCGACCTATGCGGCCATGCGCGAGCGTTCGGTGGGGCTCGGCGTGATGGGGTTTCACTCGTTTTTACAGCAAAAAATGATTGCACCAGAATCGGCAATGGCCAAGGTTTGGAATCGGCGTATGTTCCAGCATATAAAACGCCACGCGGATGATGCGTCCGGAACGCTTGCACAAGAGCGCGGCGCGTGTCCTGATGCCGCCGATTATGGCTTTAGGGCGCGTTTTTCAAACAAAATCGCGATTGCGCAATCGGAGACGATCGCCATTATTTGTGGCGGTGCGAGCCAAGGGATTGAACCCTATGCGGCGAACGCGCAGACCCACAAAACGCTCTCTGGCTCTTATTCTGTGCGTAATAAAGCGCTTGAAGCGTTGCTTGAAAGCAAAAACCATAATCGTGACGATGTCTGGTCGTCTATTTTTGCCCATGGCGGCGCGGTGCAACATCTGGATTGCTTGTCGCCAGCGGAAAAAGATGTGTTTAAAACCGCGTATGAAATAGATCAAAAATGGCTGATCGAACATGCGGGCGACCGCGCGCCTTATGTCTGCCAGTCTCAAAGCCTTAAATTATTCCTGCCTGCCGCTATTCACAAGCGCGATTTACACCAGCTGCACTGGGAGGCCTGGAAGAAGGGTGTGAAAAGCTTGTATTATTGTCACGCACAGCCAGCCGCGTCGTCTCCGCAAGATCATATGAACAATCATATGAACGATCAGATGAGCGCCAACCAAAATCAGCGCGCGGCAACGCCCCAAGGCTTTCGCGATCCTGAACTCGGCGATGAGCGCTCTCCCGCGCCGCCTTTTGGTGTGGATGCAAAAAAATCCGCAGAAGAGGAACACACGGATTTCGGGCAAAGCCTTCCTTGCGAATCAGCGCAAATTTTAACGACAGGTGCGTGGGAAGACGCGTTTTTGGATGATTTGTTTTCCAGATAAAATGAATTGTGATTTTTATACTTCACTATATTTCACTAGGCCTGTTGATAACTTGCCTTCAGGATTCATTTATCTCGCTTTTGCGGGTCTCATATTCGCTTTTTTCGATCAGGCCGCGCTCAAACATCGCTTCAAGCGCTTGTAGGGCTTGGGCGCGGTCTGCGTCTTTATCGAGATTTTCGCTGCCGCTTTCACTGTCTGTTTGCGCATTTGTCAAGGTGGTCTGGCCGGATTTATTTTTGTTTTTTGGTGACATATTGGTCTTTGCCTACTGGTGAGAGATCTATTTATTTGCTATTATAAGGCTTAGTGATCTTTATAAAAGGACGCTCTTTGCTAAATGTTATAAAAATAATTTTTGATAGTGGCGGCGGCCCTTGGGGCCATAGACTTCTTGTCACTATCCACTCAATGATTGCTTCATTTATTCACCGCGCCTTCGAGCGCGGTTTTTTCTTGCCCGTTCGCGGCGACTTTCCCTTTCCTGAAATTACCCCCTCCCTCAACCGTCCCCTCACTCATCTATGAAAGGATGTCTGTTATGTCTCAGAAAAAACGCACCAAAAAGCAATACGCCGGTGGCCCGAGCCCGCATGATGCCAATATAGTTCGTAGCGTATTTAAAGAAAAAGACTGGCATCCCTTAGAAGACAGAATTGACGCGCAGCGCGATAAAAAATTCATCAAAAACGTCAAGCCACGCTCCAAAGGACAAGCCGAACTGATGACCGCGATTGCCGAGCGTCACTTAACATTGGCCGTTGGCCCTGCCGGCACGGGCAAGACATATCTTGCCATTACAGCCGCTGTTGAAGCCCTCACCGAAGGCCGTGTCGAGCGGATTATCCTCTCGCGCCCTGCGATGGAGGCGGGCGAAAGCCTTGGCTATTTACCGGGTGACATTCACGACAAGATGGGCCCTTATCTGCGCCCGCTTTATGATGCGCTTGGTGATCGTCTGGGCGGTAAAAAAGTGCGTCAATATATGGATGATGGCACAATTGAAATCGCCCCTGTCGGCTTCATGCGCGGACGGACGCTGAATAACGCGTTCGTTGTGATTGATGAGGCGCAAAACTGCACGTATGGGCAACTCAAGATGTTGCTCTCGCGCCTTGGCTGGCATTCAACCATGGTGATTACGGGTGATCCCGAGCAATCGGATTTGCTGGAAGGTATTTCTGGCCTTAAGCCCATTGCCGAAAAGCTGGATTTGATTGAAGGCATTGCTGTGGTGCGCCTCAAGCAAGGCGATATTGTTCGTCACCCGCTTGTGGCTGATATGCTGGAGGTTTTGTAAAAACTTCGATATTGCAATATTCTGTCATGCTTTGTGATTAGGCACTTGCGCGCTTGTTGTTTTATGGTTTGATAAGTAACAAAAAACTTTTCAAATATGGAGCAAGCCTTATGTGTGGCATTATCGCAATGATCGGCAAAAAAGACGTCGCCCCCCTTCTTTTGGACGGGCTGAAGCGTCTGGAATATCGCGGTTATGACAGTGCAGGGATTGCGACCTTAAACGGAGCAGGCGGCCAAATCGAGCGTCGCCGCGCCCAAGGCAAGCTGGTCAATTTAGAAGAGCGGTTGAGCGAAAGCCCGCTGAGCGGCACAATCGGCATTGGTCATACCCGCTGGGCCACCCACGGCGCCCCCACCGAAGACAACGCCCACCCGCACGCCACAGACCGCGTGGCGGTGGTGCATAACGGCATCATTGAGAACTACCAAAGTCTAAAAGCTGAACTGGAGCAAAGCCAATGCCGCTTTGAAACCGAAACCGACACTGAAGTGGTCGTGCATCTTTTAACGCATTATCTCAAACAAGGCGACACCCCCGCACAAGCCGTGGATAAAGCGATGAGCCGCATGGAAGGCGCGTTCTCGCTCGCCATTATTTTCAGCGGCGAAGATGATTTGCTGATTGGGGCGCGCCAAGGCACGCCGCTGGCGCTTGGTTATGGCGACGGCGAAATGTTTTTGGCCTCTGATTCATACGCCTTAGCGCCGCTGACCAAGAAAATCTGCTTTTTAGAAGATGGTGACCGCGTTCACATCACGCGCGAAGGCGCAGAGATTTTCAGCAATGATAACCAAAAAGTTGACCGACCCATCCGCATGACCGCCCAAAGCGGCGCCGCAACGGGCAAGGGCGCCTATCGCCATTTCATGCTCAAAGAAATCCATGAACAGCCCGCCGTGATCGGCGATACGCTTAATAGTTTCATCAGCCCCGCAACAGGCGCAGTTTCACTGCCGCCTGAAGTTATCGCGGCGGCGCAAAGCGCTAGCCGCCTGACGCTTGTGGCCTGCGGCACAGCGTTTTATGCCTGTATGGTGGCAAAATACTGGTTTGAAACTGTGGCGCGCATTCCGTGCGAAATTGATATCGCCAGCGAGTTTCGATATCGCGAAGCGCCGATGCCCAAAGGCGGGCTGGCGATTTTTGTCTCCCAAAGCGGCGAAACGCTCGATACGCTTGAAGCCTTAAGATATTGCAAGCGCCAAGGGCAAACAATTTTAAGCATCGTCAACACCATTGAAAGCACGATCGAGCGTGAATCTGACCTTGTTTTACGCACGCTTGCCGGCCCTGAAATCGGCGTGGCCTCAACCAAGGCGTTTACAACCCAGCTGACAACATTGGCGTGCTTTGCGCTGGCCTTAGCCCAAGAGAAAAAGACGGTGAGCGGCGAAGATTTACACGAAATGACCGAAGCTTTGCGCCATATTCCGGCCCAAATCAGCGATGTTTTAAAAGCGTGCGAAACCCATATTGAAAGCACGGCGCGCGATTTTTTAGAGACAGACCACATGATCTACACAGGGCGCGGTTTGCTTTACCCCATCGCGATGGAAGGGGCGCTCAAGCTGAAAGAAATTTCCTATATCCACGCCGAAGGCTACGCCGCAGGCGAGTTCAAACACGGCCCGATTGCCTTGATCGATGACATGATGCCCGTCGTCGTCCTCGCCCCCTCAAGCGACCCGCTGTTTGATAAAATGCTCTCCAACACCCAAGAAAACGTGGCGCGCGGCGCAAAAATTTACTTAGTCTCCGACCAAAAAGGCGTGGAAGCCATGAACCCGCCCCCGCAATGGCAAGTCATCATGCCCAAAACCCACAAATTCGTCAGCCCGATTCTCTACACCATCCCCATGCAAATCCTCTCCTACTACGTCGCCGTCGCCAAAGGCACAGACGTCGACCAGCCGCGAAATCTGGCGAAATCGGTGACGGTGGAGTAGGGGCGTTAGGCTTTACTGATTCTTTTATTATAATTTGACCGCGACAAATTCATTATGTTAAAAGATTTCATGTCATGGGATCATAGACAAAAACGACTGCGCGATATGGTGGGTACAGATAGTTATTTGTGCTTTGAAGTTGTTGTAGGCGTTTCAAAACGTATCTCTTTTCGCTCGGTCGATGATTTTAATGACGCTGCGGAAAAATATGGCGTTGATATGGGCGGTAAAGATTACGCGCGCATTCCCAAACAAAGTTACTTGGAAACGGCCTTTCCCCCAGGGTGGCTATTGAACAGGGGCGATACGCCACAAGGCCGTATTATAGAAGCGCAATCTGTGTTTGCCACCGCACCATATCGTATGCAAGGTACAGACCCCGATACCTCCAGTGCGGCGGCCGCTTTGAAAACAGTGATGGCAAAATATACGCCTCTGATTGAAAGGGCTTATCCTGAATTGGTTTTTGGGAGCAACAATTATGCCGATAATGACAAACTGAGTGTTGATTTTAAATATATTGTTCAACCCTATGATCCGCAACATTGTCACCCTCGATATTTAAATATCCTAAAACCGATTACTGTCATTGGCGAACACATTATTCATACTCCTGCATTTCGCTTTGATGATTAGACTTTGTTTTGAGTGATCGGTTATCCGATCCAATGATTCACATGCGCCACTCCAAATTTCTTTTTACTTTATGAAGCCTTTCATTTAAGCAAAGCGTTATGAAGCCATTCGTTCCGACATTGTTGCAAGCGCGATCTGCTATTGATAAGGCGGGGTCTTCGCCTGTTTATCTGACCAGTAAGATGCATTTAGAGCATAATGTCGCGTTGCTCAAAGACGCCTTTGGGGCGCGGGTGAAGCTGTTTTACGCGGTGAAGGCGAATTATAATACCGCGATTATCACAGCGCTGAAAGAGGCGGGAATTGAGGGGCTGGACACGGTTGCGCCTTATGAAATTTTGCTAGGCAAAGAGCTGGGCTTTACCAGCGAGCAATTATTTTACACGGGCAATAGCTGTTCAAATGAAGAGCTGAAATTTGCCACTGAGCAAGGCGTTCTTTGCAATTTAGGCTCGCTTTGCGAACTACGCCGCTATGGTGAATTATTCCCGCGCAGTGCCTGTTCTGTGAGGCTTAACGTTGATGTTGGCGCGGGGGAGTGCGATTTTGTTGTCACGGGCGGGGATGATACAAAATTCGGCATTAGCGACAAAGATATCGAAGAGACTAAGGCTATTATTGAAAAATATGGCTTACATATTGTCGGCATACATGCCCATATCGGTTCCGGATTTTATGAGAAAGATGTTTTTGTCGCGGGCATTCAAGGCGTGCTGGAGCGGGCGCGTCTGTTTGATGCCGCCTTAGATTTTGTCGATTTTGGCGGCGGGTTTGGCATTCGCTATTTTGAAAATGACGACCCGATTGATCTGAAGGCGTGGGGGCGCGCCATCCGCCCCTTGCTTGATGATTTTGCAAAAGAGCGGGGCGCGCATTTTCATTATCGCCTGGAGCCGGGCAAATTTTTGGTGGGCGAAAGCACGTGTTTGCTCACAAGCGTCACAATGATAAAGCCGGAGTGCAAAACAACATTTATCGGCACGGATACGGGCTTTAATCATCTGATCCGCCCGGCGCTTTATGGCTCATCGCATGAAATTTTGAATTTATCCGCCGATGAGAGCCGCGCGATTCAACGCAATCTCACCATCGTCGGCAATGTGTGCGAAACGGGCGATATTTTTGCGGCCGATATTTCACTGCCCGCGCCCATTGTGGGGGACATTTTCGCGCTATTATCGGCGGGCGGTTACGGCCAAAGCATGAGCGCGCTTTATCAGATGCGCCCCCCTGCTGTCGAGGCGATGATTGAAGGTGATGATGTGACAATCACCCGCCCGCTCAAATCATTTCAAGATTTATATCACTTTATCCGCTAGCGGCGCGTTTAAAAAAAACGACCTTGAGCGGGGAACTTTTGTTGCGCCATATGCGTTTGCAGGGGTAAAGGAGTATTATTTATGATGAATCAGACAGTCTCAGACCATTTTCAAAATAGCCGACCCGACCAGCCCGATCAAAATACGCCCGATAATAAAGTGCGTGAAGCGGTGGCTGTGTTCCATGATTTGGAGCAGTTGAACAGTGCAGTTGATGCGCTGGAATCATCGCAATTTGCGCGGCACGAGATTAGTGTATTAGGCGACCGTGAAAAGGTGGAAGAAAAATTTGGTGAAAAAGCTGTTAATCCGGCATGGGTACAAGATAGCCCGCGAACCCCGCGCAGCGTCTCTATTCGCCCTGAAGAGAAGATGATCGGGGCGGCGGCGCTGATCGGTATTCCGGCTTATTTTGGCGGTAGTATTGCCGCTGTCCTTGCCAATCCGGCGGATAACATCATATTGCTATCATCAGTGGCGCTCGGCAGTGTGGCGGGTGCGGCCATTGGCGGAGCGCTTGCTTTGTTGATCCGCTATCAGTGGCGTAAGCAAATTGAAAAACAGATTGATAAAGGTGGATTATTATTGTGGGTACAAACGTTAGGGCCGCGCCGCGAAAAATTGGCGCTGGGTATTTTGCGCAATTATGGCGGTCGCAACGCCCATATTCACGAAATCGCTTAAGCTATGGTCACAAAGCATCGAGGCGTATTTCTACGTATATGGCTCTGTTTTGTGGCTTTATGATGCTTAGTGCTTGCACAAAAATTGGTCTTGGCGTTGCGAACGCCCCTACTATGTTTTTTGACGGGCAAATCAGTCGCGATATTGTTTATGATAAGCAAACGGCGCTGTCTCTTGATGTTTATACGCCGCCCGCGAAGGCGGATTCAAAGCCCTCTCCTGTTGTCGTGTTTTTATATGGCGGGCGCTGGAGCGGGGGCGATAAGAAAGATTATGCTTTTGTCGGCACAAATTTAGCCAAGCGCGGCTTTGTGACAATTATTCCTAATATGCGCCATTATCCGGACGTGCGCTTCCCCGCTTTTGTGGAAGATGCGGCAAACGCGGTTGTTTGGGCGCATGAAAATAGTGCGGATTATGGCGGTAATAAAGACGTTATTTTCATCTCCGGACATTCATCGGGCGCGCATGTTGGCTCTTTGCTGGTGGCGGATGAGCGTTATATTGGCGCGCGAAGTGAAGGCGCGATGGCGGCCATTGAGGGTTTTGCCGGGCTTGCCGGCCCATACGATTTTACGCCGCAGGCCACAGACGTCAAAGACATCTTTTCAACCGCCGATTCCTTAGATCAAATCAAAGCCGGTACATTTATTGACGGGCGCGAGCCGCCAATGCTTTTACTGCACGGGCGCGACGACACAACTGTTGGCGCGTTTAATCTAGAGCGCTTTGAGGCGGCAATAAAGGCGCAGGATGGCAATGTGCAGAGCATTATCTATGACGATGTTAATCATGTTGATATTGTCGGCGCAATCGCGTGGGTTTTGCGCGGCAAAGCCCCTGTTCTTGAGGATATGACCGCGTTTTTTACAAAGAATACGCCATAACATTGCCATCAGCGCGATACGCATAGCCCTCTTGCGCGCTTGAATAAAGCGGCACGGCGATTTCGGGGTCGGTGGCGGCGGCTTGGAAGGCGACAATGGCGGGAATAAATTCAACGACTTTGTGCGGGATGATGATCGTTGATCTTCCTGTGCTGACCACTTGCGTGCGGGTATATTCGTTGCGGGCGTAAAGAGCGTGTTTTTCGGCGCACGCGCTTTCATCACTATAAACAAGGCCATTGCCCATTTTGTCTTTCAGCGCCACGGCGGCGTGAACGGCCTGCGTTTCAAAAGCTGAGTAGTCTTTAGGGTTGGCCTGCGCATTAAAAATGCGTGTTGTGCTTTCATCAAGCGCTTTATATGTGCGCTCCATTTTCTTCGCATTATGCGCCGCCACCATCGCCATCGGAATGAGGATTGGCGCGAGCAGGGCGCCAGCATAGCCCATCACGCCCACTGTAGCGGCAGATATTTCAACCCATATCGGTTTGTTCTGCGCCCAGTCCATGAGCATATTCATCGGCGTGAAAACAGTGTTTAAAAAGTCATACATCATGGCGTTATTCCTATATATAAATTAGGCAATTTTCATAACATTTTAATTACAATCTTGTCAAACAATGTTGTGAGTTGGTACGTTATGTTCATGAATTATGCTCACCCGCTTCAGCCTGTTTTATGGCTATGGATACCTTTGCTATTTTTAAGCGCTCAAATCATCATCGAGATTGGGCTGCCATCTTTTATGCTTCAAAATATTCATAGCGAAAATGGCCCGCACGAGACATTGCAAGTGATGGCGCTGCTGGCGGCGTTTATAATGGCGCTGATGGCACTGCAAGATGTGCGGTGGTGCACGCAGGCGTGGCTAGGCGTCTGGCTGACGCTGGCGGCTGTGTGCTGTGTTTATGTGGCGGGCGAGGAGATCAGCTGGGGGCAGCATCTTTTTGAATGGGTTACGCCTGAATATTGGATGGCTGTGAATGACCAGAACGAAACCAATCTGCATAATTTGTCATCATGGTTTGACCAAAAGCCGCGTCTTTTGCTTGAGGTGGGGGTTATCTGCGGCGGTCTAATCATCCCGCTTTTCCTGAAATTTTACCCGCGCGCTCTGCCGCAAAAACTGATGGTGATTTATCCGCCATTTTGCCTGATTGTCGTAGCCTTGATCGCGATTATTCCCAAATACATCGACAAAGCGGCGCGGGTTTTTGACATTATCTTGTTTGAGCGGGTGAGCGAGCTGCAAGAGCTGGGCATGTATTACTTTGTTATGCTTTATATGCTGGTTTTATATCAGCGCCTCAAAGCTTTGGATATAGACGAAACAATGTGAAGTTTTCTTGTTTGGCGCGCGCTCTTTGTGCTAACGTTTTGATGAAATTTATTGAGAAAAGGATTGAGAAAATGAACCGCACTATTTGGGTTGTAACGCTTGTGTTTTTTGGCGTATTAATCGGCACATATTCGGCCTGGCAAACACAAACGCAATCAAATCAATCTTCCGTGAATGCTTTGGCAGGAATAGAGCCTGCGGCGGGCGAGAGTGGCGATGTTGAAAGCGGCGATAAAGTGGCTGGCGTTCAAATCGGTGGCGCTTTTTCTCTGACCGATCATTTTGGCAAAGATGTCACCAATGAAAGCTATAGTGGCCAGTATAAACTGATCTTTTTCGGCTTTACCCATTGCCCTGATATTTGCCCTGCCGGCCTTGCCCGTATGGCCAATGCTCTGGAAATTATGAGCGATAAAGGGGACGTGATACAGCCGCTTTTTATCACAGTTGACCCGTTGCGCGACACGCCCGAAGTCATGGAAGTTTATTTAGGGCAATATCATGACCGCTTGGTCGGTTTAACCGGAACGGACGATCAGTTGCGCGATGTCATGAACACATACAAGGTCTATGCCGCCAAGGTTGAAGACCCCCAAGGCATACATGAATACACCATGGATCATTCGGCCTTTATGTTTTTGATGGGCCCTGATGATGCGTTTTTAGGATTGTACGGATCGGACGACAGCCCTGCTGAGATTGCCGAAGACGTCTTGAAAAATCTGTCATAGACCACTCTTCATTGATCGTAAAATGGTTTTTGTTAAGCCATATGTTGCCCCGCAATATCTAATCCGTCTGGAAAAAGAGGCGATCTCGTTGTATAGTTTAAGCGATATAAACGTAAGGACAGGGGACAGCGATGCTTCATTCATTTTTCAACAAAACAAAATCATGCCTTTTGGCGGCGGCGTTTGCCGCGCCGCTTATGTTAGGCGCAACAAACGCCAATGCCGCGGGCTTTTATCTTCAAGAGCAATCTGTTTCAGGGCTTGGCGCTGCTTTTGCCGGGCAAGCGGCGATGCCGCGCGATGCCAGCATCATGTATTTTAACCCAGCCGGTATGGCTCTGTTAGACCGCGCGCAATTAAATGTCGGCGTTCATGTGATTGCCCCTAATGTTGATATGCGCGATACAGGCACGACATTAAACCCCGGCTTTGTTTTTGCCCCTGGCGGCTCTGTTGGCAACAATGATGGCGGTAGTTCAACCGATGCCACACCCATTCCAAATTTTTACATGGCAGCCCCTGTGTCCGATGATGGGCGTTTATGGGCGGGGTTTGGTGTCTCTGTGCCTTTTGGCTTTGGGTCTGAGTATGACAAAGATTTTTTTGCCCGCTTTGATTCGACTAAATCTGTTTTGAAAACAATCGATTTTCAACCGACGATTGCCTATAAAGCCAATGATAAACTATCCTTTGGCGGCGGTATCATCGTGCAATATGCCGATGCATCGCTTTCCTCGCGCACGCCCATCCCCACAGGCACTGTGCCGCCCATTGCTGTGATCCAGCGTGACCAGCGTTTGACAGGAAGCGATATTAGCCTTGGCTATAATCTTGGCTTTACCTATGATTTCACCCCTGAAACACGCCTCGGCGTTTCGTATCGTAGCGAAATTAACCATACGCTTGAGGGCAATATCTCATTAAACGGTTTCTTTGACGTTGGCGGCCGCGCCGATCTTGATTTACCCGGCATTGCTTCCTTTGCGGTGGCCCATAAATTTACCGACCGCCTGACAGGTTTGGCGCAAGCCAACTGGTTCGGCTGGAGCAGTTTTTCCGAGATCCAAGCCGTTCGAGATGATGGCGTTGCCACCCCGAGCGTGGTGCAAAACTACCAAAATACATGGGCGTTTTCGGTCGGTGCTGATTATGAGCTGAACGAAGACTGGACATTGCGCGCAGGGTATCAGTTCGATGAAACACCAACGACGGACGAGTTCCGCACCACCAGAACCCCCGATGGTGATCGTCACTGGTATGCCGCTGGCCTGACCTATAATGTCAACGATAAATGGTCGCTCGATTTAAGCGGCACTTACATTGATGTCGAAGAAGAAGCCATTAATCTTCAGCGCGGTGCGGGCGCTAACGTTGTCAATGTGCGCGCAGAAACAGACAATGCCCATGTTTTGATTGGGGCGGTGGCTGTGAACTATAAATTCTAAACAGCTATTTTATTGACATAATATTTATTGCGCCCCGCTTTATGTTTCAAGTATCATAGGGTGGGGTGTTTTTATATGGATAGAATCGAACAAAAACCATCATTGATGGATGATCTGAAACGCGGCTTAAGCGGTTTGTTTAACCGCGCCTCTGCTGGGCATCATGAAATTCAGCTTGAAAACGGCATGAACATCATTTGCGAAACAGATTTTTCGATGAAAAATCTCGAATTTTGCTTTGTTGTTAATGCAGGCATGGTCGATGCGCCCCAAGATCACCCCGAATTACCACATTTGGCCGAGCATATGGCGCTACACGGCGACTCGCGCATGCCGATGGAAGTGGTGCGCGATTTCAGAATACATGAGGGTCGTATAGCGGCGTTTGTGACGCCGCAGCACACCTATTTTACCGGTGCGATCCCGTGGGTGAGTGGCCGCGCCCATGATGTGATTGATTTCATGAAAAATTTTGTGCAAACCCCTTCTTTTGAAGATGAGGGGCTGGCGCGCGAAAAAACCGTAATGGAAACAGAAATGGCCGAGCGTTATACGATGCCTGTTAGCGCCCAGATAGATCATGTCTTTGCCGCCGCTGGTCTTACGCTTAAAGAGCGCGGCACGGCGGAAAATATTGCTTCGGTGCGCAATATTAAGCCGCAAGATGTCCGCGAATTTTTTGAAACCTACTTCCATGCCGGTAACATTGATATTTCAATCCGCGGGCCTGTCACGGCCAATATGATAAAACAATTATCGCAGATGAGCTTTGATGATGCGCCGCAGGACGGCATTGTCAATGCCCGTCATACCAACAGAATCATGCCGCAAAATAGAGATCATATGGATCATGATGAAGGCGCGCGTATGGTGGCATTAAATGTCGCCGCACTCCGCCCTGCGGATAATGATATCCAGACGCTGGCAACCGAACGCGTGCTGGCGCACTACGCCACCATGGCGCTGGAGCAAGAGGTACGCGATCAGCGCGGGCTGGCTTATAACGCCCACGCCACCCCTTTAAACACACCAGAGATGGACGGGTTTATGATGGGGGTGAAAATATTGCCCGACAGTGCGACCGAGGCGGCGGAAGGTATCGCCAGCGTCTTACGGCAGATAGAAAGCGGCGATATCAACGCCGATTTTTTCGCCACCGCTCAAAAACTTGCGCATCAACATTCAAGCGTGCGCGATGTCTCCCAGCCATTTGCAAATGACCCTGCCGTGGCGCAATATACGCGCTGGTCTAGCGCTCAAAAAGGGCAGCAGGCTCTAGATTTAAGCCTCGGCATTGCCGATGTCAGCCCGCAGCATTTACAAAATTATGTCGACCAGCATTTTTATCAGGATAAATTCTCTTACATGGCAAAGGGCGATCTTTCAGCGGTGCCTGAAAAAGATGTTTTCTGCGAGATGATGGGGCGTGATCCTGACGTCGCACACGAGCCAACCCAAGATTTAAGCAGCGCGCGTGGTGAAATCATACAAACCGCCTTGCCAGCGACCCCGCTCTCCGCTACATAAATCAAATGGTTATACAAAAGACAGATCTTGAAAACGGGCTACGGATCATCACAGATAATGTGCCCGATGTACAAAGTGTTGCGGTCGGCGTGTGGGCCGATGTCGGGGCGCGCCATGAAAGCGCGCCTGAGAACGGTGTGGCGCATATGGTTGAGCATATGATGTTCAAAGGAACGCCAAGCCGAAGCTCGATTCAAATCGCCGAAGAAATTGAAAATGTTGGCGGTCAGATGAACGCCTATACCAGCCGCGAAGTCACTTCCTACCATATTCATTTATTAAAAGAAGATATGGGCATGGCGATGGATGTTTTGTCCGATATTGTACAGCGCCCGACCATGCCTGAAGATGAAGTGGAGCGAGAGCGTCATGTGATTTTGCAAGAAATCGGCATGACGATGGATACGCCTGACGATATTTTATTTGATTACTACCAAGAAACCGCCTACCCCGATCAAGCCATCGGCGCGCCAATTTTGGGGACAAGCGACATTGTGAAGGGCATGCAGCGCGACACACTCATGAATTATGTTAGCCGCTTTTATGTGCCAAAACGCCTTGTGATTGCCGCCAGCGGTAATTTGGATCACGATGATGTTGTTGAAAAAACAAAAGCTTTATTTGCAGACTTGCCGCAAGCGCCCGCCAATGATGCGCAAACAGGCTATGCCAAGGCTGCCTATAAAGGCGGCGCGCACATTACATCCAAAGATCTTGAACAAGCGCATATCGCGCTCGGCTTTGATAGCCTATCGCGCCATGATGATGATTATTACGCCGCAATTGTGATGAGCATGATTTTGGGCGGGGGGATGTCGTCGCGCTTGTTCCAGGAAATCCGTGAAAAGCGCGGTTTGGCTTATTCTGTGTTTGCGCATCACGCCACCTATCAAGATGGCGGGCAGTTTATTATTTACACCGGCACAGGCCCTGATGATTTGCCTGAGCTGATTCCGGCGCTGTGCGGGGAGATTGAAAAAATTCAAAGCCCTGTTCTAGAGCAAGAAATGATTCGCGCCAAAGCGCAAATCCGCGCCGATATGGTGATGGGGCTTGAATCAATGATGCGACGCGCCAACCAGATGGCCAAGCATTTGATTTTTTATAACGAGAGCTTGGATTTACAGGCGCGCTTGAAACAGCTGGATGCGGTGAGCGCCGAAGATGTGATGCGCGTCGCCAGCCGCATTTTTGCAGGCACGCCGACCTTGGCGGCGCTTGGCCCGCTTGGTAAGCTCGAAAATTATGATGCGATCAAAAAGCGCCTCATCGCTTAAAATAGTGAGAGCTTAAATGAAATAATTTATGCGTTTCCGGCTTGGGCGGAGAGCATGCCGGGGTCAAAGCCGAGCGTTTCAATCGCCTGTTCCCATTTTTGCGAGGCGCTACCTTCAAATACAATCTCTTTATCGGCATCACACATAAGCCACGCATTTTGCTGTATCTCGGCCTCTAGCTGTTCTGCGCTCCAGCCGGCATAACCCAGCATAAACAACATATCTTGCGGGCCTTCCCCAAGTGCAAGCGCTTTGAGCGCGTCAATTGTACCTGTCACACTAAACTCATCATTAATGACGATGGT
>Ga0307933_1001104_pt1 | contig 22591 bp, 22 predicted proteins | sample OrgLakmetageno88_FD_201811 | JGI IMG/M metagenome (GOLD analysis project Ga0307933, IMG submission 201811) | Saline water microbial communities from Organic Lake, Antarctica - #88 | ecosystem: Environmental > Aquatic > Non-marine Saline and Alkaline > Saline | place: Antarctica: Organic Lake... | reverse complement strand
TGACGGCCGTGACAGAGGTAGATAAAGAGCTTATTGAAATTTTAGATGTTGAAAAAATCTTAAATGAAATTTCGCCGTTATCTACTGACGTATCAGATGACATAGCAAACAACGTTGATGTTTCAAAAAGCAACGGCAAAATTATATTTATTGCAGATGACTCTTCGGTTGCTAGGAATCAGGTGAAAAAAGCACTCAACACCTTAGGGCTTGAAATTGAAATGGCGAAGAACGGTTTAGAAGCTTTAAATCGTTTAAAACAGATAGCGGAAGAAACCGGAGATGTAACCGACAAAGTGGGGATTTTGGTTTCTGATATCGAGATGCCAGAAATGGACGGGTATACTTTAACAGCTGAAATAAAAAATACTCCGGAACTTTCAAGGCTACACGTTATTTTGCATACTTCTCTTAGTGGTGTATTTAACCAAGCAATGGTATCTAAAGTGGGCGCGGATGATTTTATCGCTAAGTTCCATCCTGACGAACTGGCAACTGCCGTACAAAAATGGCTACAAACAGACCTAAAAGGCAAACCTTAAGTGGCGATCGCGCTTGAAGACGCGCGTTATGCTGAATTTGCACGATTTTTAGCAACGCGCCTCGGTATTATTCTCGGTGATAATAAACAGTATCTGGTCAAAAGTAGACTGTCGACTACCATGCGAGAATTTGAAAGCGTGGATATTAATAGCTTTATTACAATGGCTATTTCAGGGCGCAACCCGAAGCTGACAGAGCGTGCACTTGAATCCATGACAACGAACGAAACCTTTTGGTTTCGTGATGAGTACCCTTATCAAATCTTAAGCACCACCCTATTGCCAATGTTGGCGAAGCGTCAACAAAAGCTGCGTATCTGGAGCAGCGCCTGCTCTTATGGGCAAGAGCCGTACTCTATCGCCATGATGATCTTAGAATATAAAAAGCTAAATCCAAGTGCATTTGCATACGGTATAGAGATAGTCGCAAGTGACATCTCTCAACAAGTATTAAATGATGCAAAAGCAGGCTGTTATGACGAGCTTGCTATTGCTCGGGGTTTACCAGAGGCAATGCAGCGCACTTACTTTAGCCGCTGCGACAAAAATCGGCTTTGTGTGTCTGAGCCATTGCGTAAGATGGTAACCTTTAAGCGCGCCAATTTACTTGATAACCTTGCCGGTCATGGGCAGTTTGATGTGGTCTTTTGCCGAAACGTATTGATTTACTTTGATCACCAAACGAAGGCAAGCATACTGCAAAAAATCGCCGCTTTATTGCCATCAACAGGCGCTCTTATATTGGGCGCTGCCGAATCTATTGCAGGTGCTGAGGATGCACTGCAAATGCAAAAATGTCCCAGAGGCCTTTATTACACTAGACGCGTTTAAGTCGACGCCACCCCTTCTTTATACTTTTTTATATAAATTCCCCTCCAAACTATTTTTTGGCATAGCATTTGCTGATACCTGAGTAAGACAATCATTTAGGTATTAGTTTATGGCCATTAACTTAGACCGCTTAGCAGGATTTCATCACAATGCACTGAAAGTACGTGCAGATAAGATGGAGGTCATTGCTGGTAATTTAGCAAACGCGAATACCCCTGGGTACAAAGCTCGTGACATTGACTTTCAAAGCGCAATGAACAGCGCAATGAAAGACTCTCAGGTGTCGCAAACAGGTCCATCGAGCCTAGTGCGCACCAACGAAAAACATCTACAGGGCTCAGGCGCTGCGCGGTTTGACGTAGAATTTAGAATATCTGATCAACCCGATACGGGTGATGGCAACACCGTTGATGTACAGAAAGAGCGTAATGCCTTTTTAGAAAACGGAATGCGTTACGAAGCCAGTTTAATGCTATTAACGGGCAAATTTAGCGGCATGAAAAAAGCAATTAGTGGAGGTCAATAATGAGTTTATTTAATGTCATGGATATTTCTAGTAGCGGCATGGCGGCAGAAAATGTCCGCTTAAACTCCACCGCCAGTAATATTGCCAACGCTAATAGTGTGAGCAGCAGCTATGACGAGACATATAGAGCACGCCATCCTGTATTTGCCGCTGCCTTAGACCGTGCATCAGCTGACCAATCTAAAGGTGTCGGAGTTGAAGTGAAAGGCATTGTGGAAAGTCAGCGTCCGTTACAAATCGAATATTCGCCAGGAAACCCGATGGCAGATGAGAACGGTTATATATATAAGTCCAACGTGAACATTGTTGAGGAGATGGCGGATATGATGTCAGCTTCCAAAGCGTATGAAACCAATGTGCAGGTTGCCGATACCACCAAACGTATTTTCCGCCAAGTATTGCGTCTTGGTCAAGGGCAGTAAGCAGCATAGCTGCCATTAAGAGGATATTCTTATGAACGTTTTAGAACAGCAGGGCCTTAATCGAGATTTATTCTGGAACACAGAACCAGAAGTACCAATTTCAGATGGCACTGAACAAACCCTCAAGCAAGAAGATTTCTTTGCTTTGCTTACCGAGCAGCTGGCCAATCAAGACCCAACTAAGCCGGTAAATAACGACCAAATGGTGGCGCAAATGACATCATTTACTACCGCTGATGGTATTTCACAGCTTAATGAGCAGTTCAGTAGCTTTGCTGCGTCAATGACCTCGAATCAAGCATTGCAGGCATCAAGCCTTATTGGTCAGCAAGTGTTGGTGTCAGGCAATATTGGCTATCGTGAAACTTCTGACAGCGCTATTAGCGGCGTGATTATTAACGAGCAGAGTACGCAAAATACAGAAATAAATGTGTATAACACGGCAGGCGAATTAGTGCGCAGCATGCAGGTTGGTACTCAACCCGCAGGCAATATCCAGTTTAATTGGGATGGCACTGACAACGATGGCAATCCATTGCCACCTGGCGATTATGCAGTTCAAGCTCAAGGCGATATTTTTGGTGAGCCAAGCTCATTGCCTACAGCAATCAATAGACACGTTGACAGCGTGAGTCTTACAGGCTCGGGTCAAGGTGTGGTTCTTAATTTAGATGGTGATGTCAGCATAAAGCTAAACGACGTCATACAAATCGGTAATTCATAGGAGAAATACATGTCTTTTAATATCGCACTAAGTGGTGTCTCTGCATCCCAACGAGATCTTGATACCACAGCTAACAATATTGCAAACGTTAATACAGTAGGTTTTAAAGAGTCACGGGCTGAGTTTGGTGATGTGTACGCGTCTTCATTGTTGTCATCTGGCAGAACCAAAGTCGGTGACGGTGTATTGACGCAAGAAGTCTCTCAGCAGTTTTCTCAAGGTAGTTTAGGTTTTACCAATAATGCGCTGGATATGGCGATTACCGGAAATGGCTTTTTTGCAACGGTACCTGACCTAACTTCAAGAGATTTTTCATTTACTCGCGCAGGACAATTCAAGTTAGACAATAACAACTTTGTTGTAAACTCTGCAGGGAATAATTTACTAGGTTTTCCGGTTAACCCCGATGGCACCTCAGCCTCTGTTGCATTAAGTACGACTGTACCAGTGCGTGTTCCTGATTCGTCAGGCTCACCTCAAAAGACCTCAGAAGTAGATTTACGATTTAATTTACCAGCGGGCGATCAAGTGAAAGACCCAGCAGCCTTTGATCCCTCCGATCCTCTTACATATAACGCTGCAACCTCAGTCACCATATACGACTCTTTGGGTGACAGTCATGTAATGACTTATTACTTTGTTAAAGATAGTGACCCTACTGCGGTAAATGAATGGTACGTCGCCGCTGCGGTAGACGATAATCTAGTGGATATGGCAAATGCTGACGGAAGCGACTCAGACCCTGCCACCGCAGTAAATTCTTTGGGCGCTAACTCGGGCAATGCAGTTTCGGCGGCAAAATTACGATTCAGTGATGGCGGTGATTTTATTGGTATTGAATCTGCCGACGGTGTAGCGCAACTTGACCGTAAAATTATTACTGAAGCCCTTGGTGATGTTGTTTTGGCAAATGGTTCTGATGCCTCCCAGACCATTGCTGTTGATTTTAATTTAGACCCAGTGGGCGCTAATCCTAACGAGCCTACGCAGTTTGCTTCAGCCTTTGAAGTAACTTCGCTAGAGCAAGATGGGTTGCCAGTTGGGCGATTGACAGGTATTGATATTTCCCCCGATGGTTTAGTCAGAGCGACATTCTCAAATGGAACCTCTGAGCCGATTGTCCGTGTTGCGCTAGTGCGTTTCGCCAATGAACAAGGCTTAACACAGCAAAGCGGTACTTCATGGAAAGAGAGTATTTTGTCGGGAGAAGCCCTAGCGGGTGAAGCAACTACTGGTACTTATGGTGATATAAATTCGTCGGCACTCGAACAAGCGAATGTGAATTTGACCACCGAGCTGATTGATATGATTATCGCTCAGCGTAACTTCCAAGCAAATTCACGAGCACTGGAAGTTAACAATCAGTTGAATCAGACAATATTGAATATTCGATAGTCAAATATAATTAATGATGCAGGCGTATACTAAATACGCCTGCCATTTTAAATCCCATACCTTCAGTACAACGCCAACATTTGCGCAAACATTCAGCGATGTTTTGGCTTAATCCTCCTTTATTAGAGACACTTGGCACTTTTATTGCTTTACCTTAACTAAGGTCAATTTTTGACATCTTAAGGCAAGTGAAATGGACAAGTTACTCTACATTGCGGCAAGCGGCGCTAATCAAGATCTGATGGCAACTAGCCTGCGCGCCAATAATCTGGCAAATGCACAAACCAACGGTTTTAAAGCCCAGCTTGAGCAGGCAAGAGCAATGCCGGCATACGGCGAAGGTTTGCCGTCTCGCGTCTTTAGCATGACAGAAAGTCCCGGCAATAATTACGAAGGTGGTCCCATGATCACGACCGACCGTCCTCTCGATGTCGCTGTTCAGGGCGAAGGCTGGTTTAGCGTGCAAACTCCTGAGGGAGATGAGGCGCTTACTCGTAATGGTAACTTCAATATGACTGCCGATGGCGCGCTGCAAGATTCAAAAGGTAATTTAGTCATGGGTGAAAATGGGCCGCTGTTTTTACCGATTCCCATTCAAAATATTACCATTGCCAATGACGGAACTATTTCTACTCGTTTGCAGGGTGCTCCTGAAAATGCCATCGAAGAAATAGGGCGTTTGAAACTGGTAAATCCTGAGATTGATCAAATTAAGCGTCGTGAAGATGGCTTGTTTGATTTAAAAGATGGCGGCTTTTTACAGCAAGACATTAATGTAGGTGTGCGCTCGGGCATGTTAGAAGGCTCTAACGTGAATGCGATAGAAGAGATGGTACAAATGATGTCCTTGCAGCGTCACTACGAAATGCAGGTAAAACTAATGAATAAAGCGGATCAACTATCGATGCGCGGCAACATGTTACTCAGAATGATTTAACAGCGAATAAACTTCGCTTAAGGTACTTAGTATGCATCCAGCTCTATGGATAAGTAAAACCGGACTAGACGCCGCACAAACCGACGTGGCAGTGGTATCAAACAACTTGGCTAACGCCAGTACCATTGGCTTTAAAAAAGACCGTGCGGTGTTTGAAAGCTTGTTATATCAAAACATTAATCAACCTGGAGGCCGTAGCTCAGCAGATACCGAGTTGCCATCAGGTTTAATGTTAGGCGCAGGTTCTAAAGTTGTGGCAACGCAAAAGACCCACACGCAAGGCAACTTGCTTACCACTGACAATGCGCTAGACATGTCGGTTCAAGGCAAAGGTTTTTTTGAAATTCAAATGCCCGATGGTAGCCAATCTTACACTCGAAACGGGCAGTTTACCCTGAACGATCAAGGTCAGATGGTGACACCGGGAGCCGGTTTTGTGCTGCAACCAGTGATTACCTTACCGCCAGACGCGCAGCAAGTCACCATTTCGCAAGACGGTGAAGTGTCCGCGCAATTGCGTGGACAGGCAGACCCACAGGTGCTTGGACAAATTAACATCACAGATTTTATCAATCCAGCAGGTCTGCAGCCTATTGGCCAAAACTTATATGTTGAAACTGCGGTGTCAGGTGCGCCGGTGCAGGGTGTTCCAGGTTTAGAAGGTTTAGGAACATTGCAACAAGGTGCGCTTGAAACATCCAACGTAAACGTCACCGAAGAACTGGTTAATTTGATTGAGTCTCAGCGCTTGTACGAGATGAACTCAAAAGTTATTTCGTCAGTTGACCAAATGCTTGGTCAAGTTATTCAGCAGTTATAAGAGGTTTAAGATGAAATTGCGTGCAGTCTTACTTTGCCTATTGGTGAGCGTATTAAGCGCTTGTAAAACAACATCGCCAGAGCCTGCGGCAGCAAACGATCCGTTTTATGCGCCAGCTGTGCCTATAGAAAAGCGAGATCAGATTGCGGCCAACGGCAGCTTATTTAGCGCGGTTATGGCAAATAGTCTTTATTCAGACGTAAAAGCGCGCAGGGTTGGTGACATTATAACGGTGCGATTGAGCGAGAATACCAATGCAACTAAAAGTGCAGGCACCACTACCTCAAGAGAATCTTCGGTAGACGTGCAGCCGATTGTTGGTCTTGGCGGTAATGCTATTCGCATAGGACAGGAAACTATCCAGTTAGGCATTGATGCCGGCAATGAATTTACCGGTGATGCGCAAGCCACTCAGCGCAACAGTTTGCAAGGCAACATCTCCGTGACGGTAGTAGAAGTATTGCCCAATAAGAATCTTATTATACGGGGTGAAAAATGGCTTACTTTAAATAACGGAGATGAATATATTCGTTTAACTGGGGTAATACGCCCAGCCGACGTTACGCCAACCAATGAAATTCAATCTACTAAAATTGCGAATGCACGCATTCAATATAGCGGTACCGGCAGTTTTGCCAGAGCACAAGAGAAAGGCTGGTTAACGCAATTTTTCTCATCAACATGGTGGCCATTATGAGTCGTTCTTTAAGTATTTCTGTATGGCTAATAAGCGCTGTATTTACCTTAAGCGCAAGCTTGCCAGCTTATAGCGCTAACCGCATAAAAGACCTTGCCAGTGTGCAGGGTGTTCGTGCAAACCAATTAGTGGGTTATGGTTTGGTAGTGGGTTTGCCGGGCACTGGCGAAACAAGCCCCTTTACCGAGCAGTCTTTTCGCACCATGTTAAGTAATTTTGGTATCAGCTTAGATGCCAATGTTAAACCTAAAATAAGAAATGTCGCTGCCGTTGCAGTGCATGCAGAGCTACCTGCTTTTAGTAAGCCTGGCCAGACAATCGATATTACGGTGTCGTCAGTGGGTGAGGCAGCCAGTTTGCAGGGCGGTACATTGTTACAAACATTTTTACGCGGATTAGACGGTGAAATTTACGCTGTTGCGCAAGGCTCATTAGTGGTATCGGGTTTTGGCGTGCAGGGTAATGATGGTTCGCGCATTGTCAGCAATACCCCTACCGTTGGTACCATTGCCAACGGCGCTATTGTTGAGCGCTCAGTGCCCAGTGGCTTAATGCAAAACGATTATTTAGTACTCAACCTTAACAACCCCGATTTTACTACATCACAAGCGATGTCAGATGAAATTAACCGTCGTTTAGGAGCCGATCCAAAAAATGGCTATGCTATCGCATCACCAATGGATGCGGCCTCTGTCAAAGTCATGGCACCGCGAGATGTTGCTCAGCGAGTCGGCTTTTTAGCGACTATTGAAAACTTCGAATTCCAACCTGCAACTGCGCCGGCGCGCATTGTAGTTAACAGCCGAACTGGCACTATTGTCATTGGTCAAGATGTCAGGCTATTGCCTGCCGCAATTACTCATGGCGGGTTAACCGTCACTATCACAGAAGACCCGCAGGTAGTTCAACCTAATGCCTTTGGCGGCGGTGAAACCGTGGCAGTGCAGCAATCGGTTATAGATGTTGCCTTAGACGACAGCCGAATATTTAAATTTGATCCAGGTGTCACCCTTGATGAACTCGTACGTGCGGTAAACGAAATTGGCGCCGCTCCGGGAGATTTAATGGCAATACTTGAAGCTTTGCGTCAGGCCGGTGCCTTGCAAGGCGAGCTAATTGTGATTTAAAGGCGAAGCAAATAATGACAATGGACTTAAGTGCAAACATGAAATCCCAAATGGAAATGTCGCGAAGCGTGCATGATTTGGGAGGTCTTAACGAACTTCGCTCGGCAGCAAAGTCGGGTGATGAGGGTGCTCTTGAAGAGGCAGCCAAACAGTTCGAAGCTATTTTTGTTCAAATGCTGCTGAAATCTATGCGTAAAGCACAAGAAGCATTGGCGGATAAAGACAGTCCGTTCAACTCCGAACAAGTAAAGTTTTATCGCGATATGCATGACCAACAAATAGCCACTGATTTGTCTACACAAGGCAGTATCGGCCTAGCCGACGTGATAGTGCAACAAATGAGCATTAACAAAGGGGTTATGCCTGCCAGTGCTGTTCGAAATGATGGTGACTTGTCTATCTTAAATCGTAATGCCGTGTTGATGCGTCAAGCTTCAGAGAGTGCGATATTAGGGCCTACTAGTGATGTTGCCGGCATCAATAACAATTCAGCCACTAAACAAGCTGCGTTTAACTCACCACAGTCTTTCGTAAACTCAATTTATCCTCAGGCACAAGCCGCCGCTGAACGTTTAGGGATAGAACCTAAAGCCTTAATTGCACAAGCTGCAGTTGAAACTGGTTGGGGTAAATATATGATTCATCAAGGCGATGGGAATAACGCTCATAACTTGTTTGGTATTAAAGCCGACAAGCGTTGGGAGGGAGAAAAAGCAGTCGTCGATACAATTGAATTTGCCAACGATCTTCCTCAAAAGCAGCAAGCTGCGTTTAGGAGTTACACCAGTTTTGAAGAATCTTTGCATGACTACGTAGATTTCGTGAAGTCTAACCCACGCTATCAAGAAGCGCTGGAAAAAACAGAGTCAGTGAAAGATTACTTTAAGGCCTTACAACAGGCAGGTTATGCCACTGATCCAAATTATGCTGACAAAATCATGTCGGTTTACAATAGCAGTACCATGAGTGACATATTACCATGATTCAAAATGCTGACTTATTTTCCATTGCAAAAACCGGTATTAACGCGAGCAGTCGCTTACTTAATACTACCAGTAACAATATTGCCAATATTAACAGTGAAGGGTATGTGCGCGAACGCACAGAATTTACTAGCCGTTTAAACGGTGGTGTTGATTTTGGTTTCACTGACCGCGTATTTGACGTATTCGCGCAAAATCAGTTACGCAGAGACACTTCGCTTGTAGGCGAGGCACAGGCTTTTTACGACCGTGTAGAAGGCCTTGATCGCATTCTGGCAAGTGAAGCGAACAGTATATCGCAATCGATGACGCGTTTTTTTAGTTCAATTCAAACTGCGGCTGACGACCCAACCAGCATGCCAGCGCGCGATGCCATAATGGGTGAAGCCGGTGGAATGCTTAATCGAGTGACTCAACTCGGTGACTTTATAAAATCTAAAGAAGCAGAAGCTGAATTACAGATTCAGCAGTCAGTTGACAGAGCTAATGATCTAATTAATCAAATTGGCGACCTGAATGAAGCAATCGCTGTGGTCAGTGGCAGCAGTGTAGTAGATACACCTTCACAGTTACTAAATCAGCGAGACCAAGCAATATTAGATTTGGCCGAAATTGTCAGTATTGAAGTGCGCAACAGTCCAAATGGCGGCAGCGGCTTAACCGTTAATTTGACGACTGGTGAGTCGTTGGTAATGGCCGACGGCAGCTTTAATGTCTTTGCTGTAGGTGGAGAGCCTGATTTTACGAATCGTGAGCTTACCCTGAGAACGAGCTTTAATTCACCCACAAAAGGTGAATCGAGCATTAATATTCGTGAAGAAAGCTTAGGCGGTGGTTTAGGCGGTTTGTTTAAATACCGAGAACAAGTGCTCGAGCCAGCGCAGCGTAGTTTAGGTAAACTCTCTATTGCATTAGCCGACGCGGTAAATACTCAAAATAAGCAAGGCTTAGACTACGACCAGCAGTTGGGTTCTAATATATTCAATATCCCAGAGTTCAGAGCGATTAACTACCCAAGTAACAGTGATTTATCTCTAGGTGTGAAAGGTAGAATCACGCCGGGAAGTGGTGCCGACGTTAGCAATAATGATTATCGCGTGACGGTGTTAAATACACCCGCCGGCACACCCCCTACGTTTGACGTAGAAGTTGCAGCCCTTAAAAATAATGGCAGCCCTCAACTGGATAGAGACGGTAACCCAATTACTCAAACCCTTACCATTAGTGCTGAGCCTGGCGTATATAATGCCACCATTGGCGGTATGGAAATTGAGTTTGCCAGAGGTTCAGATTATGCGACTGGCGATAGCTTCTTATTGCAACCAGCGCGTGAGGCTGCGACTAGCTTAAGTTTAGCTACTACTCGTGCAGAAGATTGGGCATTTGCGAGCCCGATACGCATCAATGGCAGCATTAATAATCTCGGCGATGCTCAAGTGACAGCGAGTCGAGCCAGCAATACTGTGGTAGATACGAGTTTTGCTAACCCCAATGCATCCGCCTTTGATGGCAATGGTGGTTTGCAAGATATCACCTCCTCACCATCAGGAAGTTTTGGCGCGCCCGTTAGTATTCGCTTCACTAGTGAGAACTCTTATGAGGTATTAGATAATTCATCGCCGGCAAACGTAATCAGTACAGTGAATTCAGCTAGTGATTTAACTAATTTGATTGACCAAGCAAAAAATTCAGGCACTCCAGCGTGGCCCGCTGAATTTTCAGCCCTAACGGATTATCCGGGTTACGATTTATCTTTGCAGGGTAGGCCAAAGCCTGGAGACATATTTACAATTGAATTTAATACCAACGGGATTAACGACAATAGTAATGCAGTCGCCTTAGGGCAACTTCAGCAAATGGACTTTGTTTCTCAAAGTAATGCTGGAAATAGCAGTCGAGCTACCTTTAACGAGGCTTATTCTTCGTTAGTTGGCTTTGTTGGCTCGGCAGCGGCAACCGCCGATGTGAATTTACAAGCTGCGAGTGTTATGCAGGCGCAGTCATCAGACTGGTTTGAATCTACCGCCGGTGTAAGTTTAGATGAAGAAGCCGCTAATCTTATTCAGTTTCAGCAGTCTTATGCTGCTGCGGCACAAATACTCAGTTCAGCGCAAGAAATGTTTAACACTATACTAGCGGTAGCGAGGTAAGTTATGCGCGTCACCACCAATTTAATTTACGATCAAAATTTAAGAGCGATTAACAATAGTCAGAGCTCTTTATCAGATATACAAACGCAGTTGGCGACAGGTAAAAAATTACTGCGCCCATCTGATGACCCTGTAGGTGCTTCACAAGTGGTGAGGCTAACCGAAGAGCTGGATAAAATAACGCAATATAAACGCAACGTAGATTTAGCGACAAATAACTTAGAGCTTCAAGAAACTTCATTGCGAGGTATAAAAGATGTAGTTGATCGTGCCAGAGTCTTGGTGGTGCAATCGGGGAACGGTATTTTGTCTGCAGATGATCGCAAGGCCTTAGCCTCTGAAATAGAACAAATAAGAAACCAAGTCATCGATTTAATGAATACGCAAAATGCGGCAGGGGATTATATTTTTTCCGGCTATCAGTCGCAATCACAAGCATTTGAATTTAATCCCTCGGCGCAAACCGATGTTATAAAGTTTAATGGAGATGATGGCACTAACGATATTCAGTTATCTGACAGTGTAAAAATTCGTACTACCACATCAGGGAAAACCCTTTTTGAAGATGTACCGGCGCGCCTGTCGTATAGCATTGCCGCTACCAATGGAGCGACCTTAGATACCAGTGGTGTTAAAAATCAAGGAACATTTGACCGTTTCCACCAGATTAATTTTGATCCCGTCAACGCTATCAATAACCGCTATGAGTTTACCATTGTGAGTAATACGCAAATTGATGTACGCAATGCAGGAACCGGTAGTTTGATAGAAAGTATTCCTTTTAATTCTGGTGTTAATACTCAGTTTGAAGGCATAGAAATGAATATTAGCGGCAGTGTAGGTGAGTCGGTCACACTCGATTTAAACAGGCCTGAAAAAAAGAATATTGCTGAAACGCTGCACACCATGATGTTGTTGTTAAATGACTCGGCGCTGAATCCGCAGGCCTTGGCTACAGGAATTGATGATACCTTGGTAGGTATTGATAATGCGATGTCGCAGCTTTCGAGAGAAAACTCATCTATTGGCTCTCGCTTAAACATTGCTGAATCTGTAAACAGCTCCTTGCTCGACAGCGAGGTCACTAATGAAAGAGCACGCTCAGCTATTGAAGACGTTGATTATGCTCAGGCGTCTTCTGATTTTGCTCGCCAAGAAACTGCACTGGAAGCAGCCTTTGCTAGCTTTCCTCGTATTGCTAACCTTTCCTTGTTTAACTTTATATGATCTAACTTTATATAATTCAGTTTCATTTGGCTTATCTTCTTTTATATAAGCGGATAGCAACAAGTCTTTACCTCCCGCAAAGCATAAATGGCGACAATTAGTCGCCATTTTCAATTTCTCCAAAAATTAAATAAAAATATTTTTTCTCCTTAAAATGTGGTTTTTTTAATTCTAACTCTCTGTTTTCCAACTCCCAAAATGATGTTCATTTTTTAAAGGCGGCAATTTTTTGCCGCCTTTTGATTTTTTTTTGAAAATTAGATTAAAGAGAATTTCCTCAGTGTCGATAAACTTTTCGAGAGAGCCAGTACATGTACTTTTCAAACATTGAAGAGTGATGTTCTACAATTTGTAAACAAATCACCGGAATTCGTCCGGCTGCCAGCCACACGCTGGACTGAGAGTGTAGGAGAGACTTATGTCTATGTTCGTAAATACTAACGTATCGGCCTTAAATGCCCAACGTCAGTTATTCAATTCAAGTAATTCATTAAATACGTCGTTTGAGCGTTTATCTTCTGGAATGAGAATTAACCGGGCCTCTGACGATGCTGCTGGTCTTCAAATTACAGATCGTATGACCACTCAAATCAATGGTCTAAATCAAGCGGTTAACAACGCTAACGACGCTATATCACTTACGCAAACTGCGGAAGGTGCACTTGGCGAAACGACTAATGCGCTACAGCGTATTCGTCAGTTAGCTGTTCAGTCTCAAAACGGTATTAACTCTGGTGAAGACCGTTTGGCACTGCAAAAAGAAGTTTCAGCCTTAAAACTCGAAATTTCAAGAATCGCGTCTGATACCCAATTCAACAAAACAAACGTCTTAGACGGCAGCTTCTCAGCCGCTTTCTTAGTAGGTGCTAATGCTGGCCAAACTATCTCTGTTAACCTAGAGCAGTCTGGTGGTTTTGGTGCTGTTGGTTTAGCAATTGATGCACTATCTGTATCTTCAGTAGGTGGCGCATCTGATGCACTAGCTGCACTTGATACTGCCATATCATCTATCGGTGCAACTCGTGCTGACCTTGGTGCTCTGACTAACCGTTTCCAGTCTACTATTCGTAACCTTTCGAATGTATCTGAGAATATGCAGTCAGCTCGCTCGCAAATCAGAGATACTGACTTTGCATCTGAAACTGCTAACCTAACGCAAATGCAGATTATCCAACAGGCAAGTACTACTATCTTGTCTCAGGCTAATCAGCGTCCGCAGGCAGCACTACAGTTATTAGGCTAAACCTGAGCTAGACCCTACTGTTTGGGGAATGAAGCTAGGAGGTAGTAACTTGTATTCACAAGCCAAACAGATTAAAGAGTCCGCTCACTCTTACACTTAGAGCGATTGGCCAGGCATTGCCTGGCCACTTAATTCCCTTCTTTTTTATTTAATTTAGAATTTCTCCTAAAGGTTTTCCCCTGTCTGTACGATAACTTATTTAAGCAAGGCGATATAACAAAAAACAACGACCCTGCAGCGCATCAACAACATAATAAGAACGATGCCAGTTACATGAAATAAGAAAACGTTAGGACGTAAAATAATATCAAGCTAGTAAAGAGTAAACTTTCTTTATTACTTACCTATCGTTTCCATATCACTTTGTAGCTAGTGCCTTCTCTGTAAAAGAGTGGCGTGCACTAAAACAGTTAATCTTGGCCGTGAAAACGTCAAACAAGCGAAAAAGAAAAAAGCATCGCGCTTTGCGTGAGGGAAAAGTGCTGCCTGAAAAGGCAAAGTCAAAGGAAGTTGAAGAATATATACACTGAACTGCCAACGATCAGGAATGATGCCAGGAGGTAGTGAGAGGTATGAGGTCTGGAACATCATACCTGTCGTCAGCATAGAGCTTACGCTCTGTTACAGCATATATGCTTCATCAATAGTAGTGAACTGTTGATGAAAAAGAATCAGTCCATGATTCGCATATTAACCAAGCACATTGTGTGCCAGAAAACTTACTAGAGTCGCTAAAAACAATAAAAGCAGGTGACTTACTTAAAATCGTTAGGAGATTATTATGTCTTTATTCGTCAATACTAATATTTCGTCATTAAGTGCACGTCGCTTTTTAAATGACACCACTACAAATTTAAATACAGCCTTTGAACGTTTATCATCTGGAATGCGCATTAACAGTGCGAAAGATGATGCAGCTGGTCTTCAAATATCAGACCGCATGACTTCCCAAATTCAGGGCTTAGACCAAGCGGTGCGTAATGCCAACGATGGTATTTCATTATCGCAAACTATTGAAGGTGCAATGGGTGAAATTACTACGTCATTGCAGCGTATTCGTACCTTGGCAATCCAATCACAAAACGGGATTAATTCCCAAGAAGATAGAAATGCCCTACAAAAAGAAGTTTCTGCCCTGAAGTTCGAAATCAGCCGAATTGCACAAACAACCCAGTTCGCCGGTGTTAATGTATTGCAAGGTGATTTTTCTGCACGCTTCTTAGTAGGCGCCAATGCGGGTCAAACCATCAGTGTTAATGTAGAGCGAACGGATGGCTTTGGAACATCTGGATTGTTCGGCGCCTTTAATTTGACAGTTGCCACAACTGGCGAAGCGTCTGCTTCCTTGGATCAAATTGACGCAGCAATTGACGCGGTAAATGCTAAACGCGCTGATTTAGGTGCAGTACAGAACCGATTCCAGTCGAACATCCGAAATTTGACCAATGTATCAGAGAATGTGTCAGCGGCAAGATCGCGTATTACCGACACAGACTTTGCCGCTGAAACGGCAAGTCTTACCCGTCTGCAAATTATTCAGCAGGCCAGCACCACAATATTAGCGCAGGCAAATCAGCGTCCACAGGCAGCATTATCTTTATTACAGGGCTAATAGCACCGCCTGAGTAAGTAATATTGAACGCTGTTTCGTGAACAATTGATACCTGAACAAATAATAGTGCATATGATTGCACACCGTAAAATCGCATGTCATTCAATGGCCTAGCGCAAGCATGAGAATATGCTGTGTCTATGAGTGAGGTAGCTGCGATGATGAAAGAATGCTTTAGCTAACGATTTTGAAGGTTTGAGAGGCCCTCTCTATGCCAAGGATGGCAGTTTTTAAAATGTAATGGCTAAAACAAAAGAGTAAAAAGTCGACTAACAAGACTGAGAGTGTAGAGATAGGTTGAGAGGCCAGTACTTACGTTCTACAACCCTGCCAGTCGACGAGAAAGGTTTGCTCCACTCCTAACGTGAGCAATTTGGTCGAGCCGCCCCATGGCTCGGCCTTTTTTCATATGTCTTCGATAAATTAAAAGCATAAGCTGTGCCAACTTTTTAGTTATTCAGTCGTTTTTATTGACAACTCGTTTCTGCTTAAGCTTACGTTAAATGACTGTGAGGCTTGTTAATGTTTTGCAACAATTATAAAGTGCTAGGATGATTCGAATATTATCATTGCCATTATTTGTTACCGCTAGTATTTGCTTAGTTTTAAGCTTTTTCTTTTTTCTTTTGTATTGCCGCCTGAGATCTCATCACAAAGAATCGGTGAAATACTATCTTCTGTTTTCAATTTCAGCTTTTACGAGCAGCGCTTTTTTCTTATCGTTTGCGGTACTGCTAAATTCTGGGGATAACCTAGATTATTTAAATATCGCAAATCGCATTACCATTATCATGTCAATGTTTACAATCTTAATTAGTCTACATTTTTATATCTCATTCTTTGACTACAAAGCGCCAATGTTCCTAAAATGGAGTTATCTAATTTGTGGTGCCTTTTCCTTATTAGCGATAGTCCCCAATGAATATTTCCTCAGTAAAGCCTTTTATGAAACATCAGAATATTACACCGGTTTGGAGTATGGCCACTTATTCGAATTGTGGGGAGTATGGGTCTTAGTTTTAGCAATGTACTGTATATTAGTACTTGTTAGGGTCTATATTCATCATCGAAATAAGAATGAAGGCGTCGCTAGGAGTTCGGTTCAGTTATTACTATTTGCAAATGTTGTTTGGGTAATAACTGGAATTTGTGACACGATTACAGGCTTGGGAATACTCGATTATCCGCCATTAACATGGGTAGGATCTTTTTTAGTAACTACTAGTATTGCCTGGGTGCTTGTTCTTCATATTGACAACTTGTACGAAGAGAGACGCGAACTTAATAACCGCCTTATGTACGACCATTTGACACAAGCTTTCTCGCGTAGTTTCTTAGACATCCGCTTGGCAGAAGCAATTAGTTTATTGGAACGTGAAGAGCTGAAGAGCCTATCGGTTTGCGTCTTTGACGTAGATAATTTTAAAAGCATAAATGATCAATATGGTCACGCCAGCGGAGATAAGTTGTTGAAGCAGATTACACAGATTGTTAAGCAGAATATTAGAGTGTCTGATTGTATTGCCCGGCTTGGCGGAGATGAGTTTGTAATTTTGTTTGCCGAGACGGAAGATAAAAACAATGCCATAAACACTACGGAACGTATTAGAAAGATGATTAGTGAAACACTATTTAGTGCTAATGATCACCAATTTAATGCAAGTTGTTCTTTTGGCATCGTTAGCGCGATGCACGAGCAGTTAATAATCAATGATTTTGCTAATCAATTGCTTTCCTGCGCAGATGAGGCACTTTATAGTGCGAAACATAAGGGAAAAGATGCAATTGGAGAAGCTGCGTTGAGTGACTTATCTTAGCTGTATTGATTAATGTCAAAGCAGAAACTATCTCAAAGTGCCCAAGTCCGCCTAAATTCAACAGCCTGTCGCTTAGATATCATGACCGTTTTATCATTCTTTAATAAAACACAAAAGGTGCCATTTTCAAGCGCTTCAATCTTGTCGATGTAATGGGTATTAATCACCCAACTTCTACTTGCTTTGAAAAATATATTTGGCTCGAGTCTTTCCAAAATGGCGCCAATAGGCCTATATATCGCGGGTGCTGCATTTTTTAAATGCACTTTTGTGTAATTGCCGAGCGCTTCAAAAGCATATATATCGTCTACACTGACGAAGTAACACTCGTCTTTATCTTTAATGAATATTCGCTGCTCTGGAATAAGCTTCTTATGGGCGTTGATTATTTTTACTTTATCTAAAGCTTTTAAAAGACGCTCTTGTCTAACCGGTTTTAGTAAGTAGTCTAAGGCATTGTATTCAAATGATTTAATTGCATACTCGTTAAACGCGGTAACAAAAATAATATGAGGAATTTGCTGCGCCTGTTCTAATACGTCAAAACCATCACCGTCAGGTAAGTCGATATCCAATAAAATTAAATCGATACTATGTTTAGATAGCACTTCAAGCGCTTCACTGACACTTGCGGCTTCGGCAACAAGTTCTACATTATCGCACTGAGATAGCTGTTGTTTTAACTCTACACGAGCAAGGCGACTATCATCCACAATAGCAACGCGCATTTTAACGTAACGCCGTTTTTTGCATATTTTCACCAGAGCGTTTTTTACTCGACAAAAGCTCACTTGAGCAATGTTCGTAGGGTAGAACAACCACAACCTTAGCAATTTTATCATTAATACTGAATTGCAGTGAAGGCGTAAGTTCCTTGGATTTTGAGTAGAGAATAGCCAGGCGCTGCTTTATATTTTTCAAACCAATACCTGGGTTTAATTTGCTGTTATCGATAGTGTCGTTGCGCTCATTAATATAGCTATCAACTGGGTTCGTCATTTCAATGTGTAGACTCTTTTGATTCTCTTTCCACACATTTAACGACACCAAACCGCCTTGTTTTAGCTGACTTATACCGTGTTTTATAGCGTTTTCTGCACAGAGCTGTAATAGCATTCTAGGTATTAATGCATCCTCTGAGCCTGCTTGAATATTGGCCTGAAAGTTCAGGCGGTCTTCATATTGGATTTTGCATAGGGCGATGAATTCCTCTACCACTACCAGCTCTTTACCGAGAGCGATTTTACTATCTTTATGATGCTCTAAGGTATACCTCAACATATCTGCCAATTGCGCTAAAGCGTCGCGAGCTTTTTGTGGTTCTTCTAAGATGCTCGCGCGGATGTTGTTGAGGGTATTAAATAAAAAGTGAGGGTTTAATTGTTGTGATAAGGCGTCTAATCGACTGCTTGCCAATGCTTCTCGAGTGGCATAGAGCTGCCTTACTTTTATAAACAGTAGATATGCACTAGACCAGAAAACGAGCGCACTTAACATGTTGAACCAATTACCCCAAAAAATACTGTTGACCATAAAAGAAATACTGTCATTAGGGATGACTGGAATGAGACCAAAGAAACTAAATAAGAGTATTGTTGCAGCTAACATTAAGCTAGCAAAGCCGGCACCAATAAATGACTGAGCTAAAAAATAGGATATTTGCAAAAAGATTGAATGGTTAGCGATGAAGCGAGTAAATACATATCTTATAAAATATGAATACAACGCTGCAGAGCCAATTAAGCTTGTAGCAAAATAAATTTCATGTTGCCCTAAGCCTCGCCAAAAATATATGGTACCGACAATGACGGTATACACTGATATCCATGCAAAAAATTGATAGTAGTGAAGATATTTTGACTGCATTAAATACTCTGAAGAAGTACTTCGCCGGTAAGTAAATCATGCGCAGCGTTGTCAAAAGAAACGGCTTGAGCATTGAGCATAACGACCGCTCTAGAGCCATCTAGGTAAAAGCCTAAGAAAGTACTAAATCCACCTGTCATGCCATTATGCCACGCATATTTATTGCCTTTTTTGTCTTCCATAATTAACCATGCTAAGCCTTGTTCACAGCAGGGCAGTGTTTCAGCATATGTATTTAATAATAGTTGCGCAATGCTTGAATTGATTTTCGATTCAGTCATCATGTGCTGAGTGTATTTGAGCATATCGTCTAACGTTGAGACGATAGCGCCCGCACCTGATGCTGCATTAAAATCCCAAGGGTTTACAGCTTCACCAAGGGTGTTAAAACCTTTAGCCAATTCCTTACTATGCTTGCTGGGGCTGTCAGCGAGATAACTATTCGTCATACCTAAGGGCTTGAATACTTTAGCATCAAGCTCGCTTGATAAACTAGTTTGCATATTTAACGCCAGCGCCTCGCCTAATACCGCATAGCCGAAGTTGGAATATTCGTAGCTAGCCTCTTCAGCTATTGTGTCTAGTGCTGTTAAATCGCGCTGCAAGTCTTTGCGGCTAATATGAGCAAAAGGATTGTTGATGTCAGCGTTAAGGCTCAAGCTTGGTGGGTTACGCTCCAACCCACTGGTATGTGTGGCCAAATTTTGTAGGCTAATGGCTTTAGCACCTTCAAAAAATGTGTCAATCGTGCTACTCAGTTGCACTTGATTTTTAGTGATTTGCTCAGCGAGCAAGTAAGCCACAAACGTTTTGGTGATAGAACCAATTTCATATTGCGTCGTGCTTGTGTGGGAGCCTAAATGCTTAGTCTGTACTTGGCCATTTTCAATTATTGCGACGCTTGCACCATGTTCTCCAAATGAAGGTGGCTCAAAAAGTAGGTGGGCGTTTTTATCACTTACCTTAGTTAAGGTAAGTGCCATTGGCATACCTTGGATAAAGCTACCGGTATAACCACTACCATCATGTTGACCAGAAAATTTTGCATTTAGCATCGGTGAGATAAACGTGAGCTTACTATCATCAATACTTACTTCATCTACCGGGATCCCAAAGCTGTTTTGAGCCGGGCTATCGAGTGCAGCAGAGTATCCATCTTTAATAACGGCTATATGCAATACTACTGGTAAAACAGAATTAGCATTTATGATCAGGTCGCCACTGTATTTACCTTCGTATTTCATCCGCTCGAGGTCTTTTTCAGTAAGTTTTTGTAACGTAAGTGACATCGCTTTTCCTTGCGTAAAAATGCCATTAATCTTGTCACCATCTATCTGCCCCTCAAAGCTAGCTCCTAAGTCTTCATCAATAAAACTTAGGGTGTCAGCTGAAATATTAAAGCTGCTAGGCACTTTTTCAAACATTCCTTGATTAGGGCTATTGAGCGTTAAGCTCGCATTGTTATCACTAATACTAATTCCAATTGCTAAGGTCACTCCCTTTTGAACCTCAAGCTCTCCGCGCCACAGTCCGTCGAGTGAGGGTTTTTCTTCGGCACTAAGTCCTGTTACAAGTGAGAGCTGAAGGACAAACGAAACAAGAATAAAACTCAATGCCTTTTTAATAATATGCATGACGACTCCTCGGTAATTGATTCAATATTAGATTAAGAGTATGCAATTTACCTCTTAATTTATGCAACTTCATGAAAATATGACGAGCGGGAGGTGTTGATGATAAGCGGTCACTGCAAAGGAAAAGGCCGTCATTCTGATGCACAAGCCTGTCATTCCCATGCACAAGGGCGTCATTCCCATGAAGATGGGAATCTAGATTACCGCCTGCGCGGTAAAGACGGATGGGGGTGGCAATGACACAGAGCGCGTCATTCCCATGCATAAGCCCGTCATTCCCATGAAGATGGGAATCTAGATTACCGCCTGCGCGGTAATGACGAATAGGGGGCGGTAACGACGGATGGGGGCGGTAATGACGGATGGGGGGCGGCAATGACGGATGGGGGCGGTAATGACGAATGGACGTGGTAATGATGGCCATTAATTACCTATAAATTTCAATGATATAGATAAACTTTAAAAAAATTCATAATTTATCCTAAAGATTGTGTTGGGACGGCCGATACCCATAGTTGAGACGCAATACATCTTAAATTTGTATTGCGATTATGAGGTCTCTGAGTTGGGTGTAGTGAACCCACCTTAGAAATAAAAGAAAAGTAGCCAGTGCAACGCCATGTTCAGTCGTTCACGCAACGCTGGCTTTCTGGAGGTAGTATGTCTTTATTCGTTAACACAAATGTGTCTGCACTAAACGCGCAGCGCCAATTATTTGATTCATCCAACGCCCTTACCAAATCGTTTGAGCGATTGTCTTCTGGCATGCGTATTAACAGCGCTGCTGATGATGCCGCCGGACTACAAATCTCTAACCGACTCACGTCGCAAGTAGAAGGCCTTAATCAAGGCATACGTAATGCCAACGATGCGATTTCATTAACGCAAACTGCCGAAGGCGCATTGGGCGAGACAACCAACGCTTTGCAACGAATTCGTCAGTTGGCTATTCAATCGCAAAACGGTATTAACTCTGATGATGACAGGGCTGCTTTGCAAAAAGAAGTGACCGCGCTCACACAAGAAATATCTCGGATAGCCAGTGACACTGAATTTAATAGCGTTAATTTACTTGACGGAAATTTTTCAGCCGTATTTTTAGTCGGTTCAAATGCCGGCCAAACTGTTTCAGTTAATCTTGAATCCTCTTCAGGGTTTGGCGTTACTGGCCTTGGCTTGTCAGGTTTGTCAGTATCGTCAGTAGGTGGCGCATCTGCCGCTATGGCAGCCATTGATACGGCTATTTCAACCATTGGCGGCGCTCGCGCTGACCTAGGTGCATTAGAAAACCGCTTTCAGTCTACCATTCGTAATATGAGCAACGTATCAGAAAATATAAGTGCTGCACGCTCTCGTATTACCGATACCGATTTTGCTGCAGAGACCGCAAATTTAACGCGAAATCAAATTATGCAACAAGCGTCAATTACCGTATTAAGCCAAGCATCACAACGTCCACAATTGGCGTTGTCGCTGCTAAGTTAATATCGGGTACAAAAGGATTAACGATTGCGTTGAACGGGCGGTTCACCAGTAACTCTAGGTGCAACCGCTCTTCCTTTAACAGAGTAGGAGAACATTATGGATAATATTAATTCGCAAATTGGTCAAAATATTGCAAGGGAAAGTGCAAGCATGATTAACGAGAAATCGTTTAATGCAAATAATCTAGTTGGTATGGCGACGGGTGCTAGTGCGTTTACGCGAAGCGAAAACCCGGCGATTACCCAACAAGTAAAAAATGCCGAAAAGGTCATGACTAAACTGTCTGAGCAAGAACTCAATGAGCAACAAAAAAAGCTTAAAGTTGCTGAGTCTCAGGCCGATACAAGCGTAAGAGAGGAAAGCGTAGATTTACGCACAGCCCTTGGCGACGTGAGTGATTTTATGGCGGCCAGCGGCACTGCACTATCGTTCAGTGTTGATGAGCAGTCTAATAGACAGGTAGTGACTGTTTCTGACGCGGCAAACGGCGATGTAATAAGGCAAATACCTTCCGAAGAGGTACTAAGTTTTGCCGCACGCATTAGAGAACTAG
>Ga0307933_1001101_pt1 | contig 22630 bp, 19 predicted proteins | sample OrgLakmetageno88_FD_201811 | JGI IMG/M metagenome (GOLD analysis project Ga0307933, IMG submission 201811) | Saline water microbial communities from Organic Lake, Antarctica - #88 | ecosystem: Environmental > Aquatic > Non-marine Saline and Alkaline > Saline | place: Antarctica: Organic Lake... | reverse complement strand
GAACTAAACCGCTACCCGCGGTAGGGTCGTTGTTTATAGCTCAAAAAGTAACCGCCACATCATATCCTCATTTAAGCTGAGTGAAGGGCATCCCGCCCTGTATTCACTTAAGGAGTGATGATATGACTCAAGTCAAAAAGCAGATTAGTCCCCTTCGCCAACGCATGATAGACGAAATGAACATGCGTAGGCTCAGTCGTAAAACCCAAACCGGTTATCTTAGGGCCGTCGATAAGCTTGCCAAGTACCTTAAGTACTCGCCAGAGCATGCAACATCAGCGCAATTAAGGGAGTTTCAGATAATATTAGCGGAACAAGGTACATCGAATATCACGATGAATGCGACGATAACGGGCTTGCAATTTTTGTTCTCCAAGACCTTAGATCGCCCAGATGCTGTTAAGCGATTATGTCGCGTACCTGTTCCCCGTAAGTTACCGACAGTACTCAGTGTCGATGAAGTAAAACGCCTTATTGATGCTTGTCATTCACCGAAGTACAAAACAGCGCTGTCGGTGGCATATGGCGCTGGCTTGAGAATTAGCGAGGTGGTTGCGTTAAAAGTGTCGGATATAGACAGCAAACGTATGGTGCTTATTATCGAGCAAGGAAAGGGCAAAAAAGACAGGTTTGCGAAACTCTCTCCAGTTCTATTGGTGTGTTTACGCGATTGGTATCAGTACGGGCAAGCTCATAACCTTATGCTAAAAGGAGGCTGGTTGTTTCCGGGTCAACAGCCTTATAACCCGATGTCTACCCGCCAACTCAGTCGAGGCTGTTTGGCGGCAGCAAAGGATGCTGGCATTGAAAAACGCGTGTCGATGCACACACTTCGTCATTCATTTGCCACACACTTGCTGGAAGCGGGTGTGGACATCCGCGTTATCCAAACATTGCTGGGTCACAGCAAACTGGATACTACTGCCCTTTATACGCAGGTCGCCACGAAGTTAATTGATAAAGTCGTGAGTCCATTGGATACCTTATCGTTGAAACCGAAGAAGGTGGATGGGTAAGCGGTGTCTCGCCCCTCGTTGGAGGTGGCGGATATATTTCGCTGCTATGGGTCACAATATAAACCGAAACAGGGAAAGCACCTTCACCTGAGTCAACTTAAAGTAATGTCTGCGATTGAGGCGTGTCGAAGTGCTAAGTTGGGCGGTCATCAATTACATTGCTCACAATGTGAGACTGACGTCATTGCGTATAACTCATGTCGTAATCGCCACTGTCCGAAGTGCCAAGCTTCTTCTGCAAAGCGCTGGCTAGAAGCACGACAAACGCAGTTGTTGCCAGTAGATTATTACCATGTGGTATTTACACTGCCTGCCGCCATTAGCCAATTGGCCTTTTACAATAAAGCTGATATGTATGGCTTGTTGATGAAGGCTGCGGCGAAAACCTTAAGTACCATAGCCAGCGACCCTAAACACCTTGGTGCGCACATTGGCACCACTATGGTACTGCATACGTGGGGCTCAGCGATGGTGCATCATCCCCATGTGCATTGTATTGTGCCCGGTGGCGGTATTAAAAACGGTGAACAACAATGGCAAGCCTGCAAGAAGGGCTTTTTTTTACCTGTGCGGGTATTGTCCCGTTTGTTTCGCCGGTTGTTTGTTGAAGGTCTAAGGGCGTTGTTTGCAGATGAACGCTTATTGTTCTTTGGTGAAGTAAACGAACTTGAAGATGCTAATACGTTCGCTAAGTGGTGCACCGAGCAGCAGGGCCGAGATTGGGTGGTCTATGCAAAAAAGCCCTTCGCAGGGCCAAAGGCAGTGTTGGCATACTTGGCTCGATATACCCATCGAGTGGCTATCTCCAACAGTCGACTACGTGAGATAAACGATAAACAGGTGACCTTTACTTACAAGGACTACCGGCGAAAAGGGAACAATCAGCATAAAACCATGCAGCTCGACACTGTTGAGTTCATTCGACGCTTCATGCTGCATGTGTTGCCATCAGGGTTTCATCGCATACGTCACTTCGGCTTACTAGCAAGTCGTCCCAAGCTGGCACTTGCTCGCAAGTTACTGGATGCGCCTGCGCCCGAAGTACAAGAAGCATCTGTCAAAGCGGAAGATGGGCCTGCGGTATTTAACTGCCGAAAGTGCCAACAGCCCTTGGCGATAATGGCAATACAAGAGCCTGCATACTTGCCTCGCGCCCCGCCAAACGCTTAAGTAAGATGATACCAAACAACCATAACAGCACCATTTATACCATCGTTAAAAGACGATGATAGGCTCGCTGTACTTAAAACCGAGAGAGCACTGAAATAGAAGCAACCAAGCGGAGCAATACGGTTATTAACACACTAAAATGCAGCAATGTGATAAGAAAAAAGGCTAGATCACTGACCCGAAAAAACAAAAGCCACAAACCCCACCCCCATACCCGCCCACGCAACAACGAAATCCCCATAGCACACGTTCGAAGGTAACCCACCGCGGTTCCGTTCACTGGAGATTATCCGCCATCAGTCATCAAATACCGAGAGTAAGCGGGGTTTAGTGTGCTTGACTGCTAGCCGATAATCTAAACAACAGCGGTCGAAAGGCCCGAGCTACACTTAGAACAGCTAAGCCTCTAGCCGACAAAAGTTATCAAACTTTATTATCGTCGCACATATGTGGGTTTATATGCAGGTAAATAAACAGCTAAAAAAGGTAGCGAAATGCTGATAAAGAAAGCGTAAGCGCAGAGTTTTCCGTGTTTAAGGTTGTTCTGTGCAAGTGTACCCTATCGGTCTTGTATCTATTTTAGGAATATTACTCTTGGTTTTTCAATATGCAGGCAGCTGCCACTGTAATCAAATTGAGCTTGAACTAAGTCTACCCAAAGCTATTGAAAATTTCGTACCAGAGGCATGCGACTGCGACTTTTGTAATGATAATAATATGATACATCTTGCAGAACCGTGCGGTAGCTTAGAGGTTACCAGCATGATCAGCCTAGGTCATTCAAAACAAGGCTCAAAGCAAGCAGAGTTTTTACGTTGCTGTAACTGTGAGCAGATTGTTGCGGTGGTGGCTGTAGTGGATGGTAAACTGAAAGGCGCAATCAATAGTGAGTGCCTGCACGATGCCGATCGTTTAGGCAACCCTCATCTTGTGTCATATGATACTTTAAGCGCTGAGCAAAAAAAACAGCGCTGGGCTCGGTCTTGGATGCCGTTAAGCTTAAGTGAGCCGGACTAACAACAAATAAGCGTTTTACTTACTACTATTTCCCGCAACACTTTTTATATTTTTTGTCACTGCCGCATGGGCATATGTCATTGCGACCAATTTTGGCGCCTTGTCTCACTATTGGCGTTTGCGGTGCGTGGCTATGTTCATGATCGTGGTTACAGCCTGGTCCATGAACGTGCCCTTCTTCGCCGTGCGCTGCTTGTGGATTTGTCATATATTTGTCCTACTGTTATGTTTGCTTCATTATACAATAGATATGATATCAGCTATTTAAGGAAAGCGAGCTATGAAAGAAGTTACTCCCTATAAAAGTGAAAGTGCTGCGCTGGAATCCCTAGACAACGGGGGGCGATTTTATAATGTGTTAACTCAGGCCAATGACGGTGAAATTACATCAGCAGAGCTCAGTAAAGTGGCTGGCGCTTTTTCGAGTAAGCAAGACATGAACCTGTATTTAGAAATGTCGCTGGCAGATCTTGAAAACAAAGCTGCAATTTTGTCGTCGCTGTCTATTGAGTTAAGAGACACTTATCAGCGTTATGCACCACATTGTTTAACAGTATCATCAGCAATGAGGTTTAATGATTTTGGTAGTACCGCTGTGATAAATGGAACACCGAAATATATTGATTCAAAAAGTACTTTTAGCGGCTTTATAATGGTGCCGATTATGACGGGAAATGTTACGACCTTTTCGATGATCCCCATTATGGATCAATATGATGTATACGAGCTTAGTACTGAAGATTCAAGTGATACATTTTTGTTAGCCCACGCACGCTCAGAGAATAAATTAACGGAAACTGAGACGCGCTTTGGAGGCTACTTACGAGAGTTGCAAAAAGATGAAGCCGGGTCTGAGCATCAAATATATCTAGAGCTGAAGTACTACACACCAATGCTTAAAACGTGATGCAGCGCGCTTATCAATTAATTACGCTTGCTGGTTTCAAACCATATGTTTAAATAGTTTCCGGCAAATATAATGAGGGCGCCAATCAATACATAAGTATCGATAGATTCGCTATAAATGAGCATTCCTGCAAGAGCAATAACTGGTAGCCGCGCAAAATCGACAGGTGCAACAAAGGTTGCTGGGGCGAGTGTTAAGGCTTTGGTAATACAAAAATGTGCCAACAGCCCGCATGATGCTAGCAATATGAGCAGCGGAAAGTCTTTCATATCAGGCATGGCAATATCGCCATCGTAACCGGCCGTTATTAATCCAAAAATGAGCTGAAATATACACATATAAAGCATGATTGCACTGATGCTTTCAGTGCGTGTCAGTCGCTTTGTAAAAATATAAGTGAGAGCGAAGAAAACTGCGCAAGAGGCGGCAGCTAGTAAACCAGGTTGGAGGTTTGTCATATCGGGCCTTGCAACAATCAAAATGCCAATAAAGCCCATGAGTGCGGCAATACTTCTGATCATCGTAAGTCTCTCACCTAGCAGAAAAGGTGATAATAAAATTACCCATAAGGGCGTCGTAAACTCAAGCGCAAAAACCTGTGCCAGAGGAACCAGGGCGAGGGCATAAAACCAAAGGTTCTGCCCGGTGAAGTGAAAAATATTACGCATAAGGTGACCGCGCCATGCACCAATACCGATGCTTCGATAGCTCCCGCTTATAAAAATAATAAGCAATACGATTAGGAGCGCGATAACAGAGCGATGAAGCATTATTTCAAAGGTGTCAAAACCAGCACTGAGTTCGCGACCGGCGATAGCCATGGTAGATAAGCTAAATATTGCGCCTAGCATCCACAATGCAGCTTTTATGGCGGGACTCATGGCTTGTTGCTTGTCATGTTAGCTCTTTTTTAGCCTAACAATTTTCATATACTCAAAGGGCATGTCGGCAATTTCTTCAGTGCTGGGATAATAAGTAATATTAACCAAAGCGCCATGTAGAGACTGATAGCGCTTTTTACGTTTGTACTTAAACGGTACGTCGTAACCTTCAAGCATAATGGTGTTGACCCACCAATCTTCCTCTTCTCGCTGTACGTGAGACGCTACTTTTACTTCTTCACTGTGGACTAACTGCGGGTGTTTTTCTAATAATTTATCAATGGGTGATTTGGCCATATCTTCTGTATTTTGCTTTATTAGGTTATGAATAGATGATTTAGTGCGCAAGCAAGCGTACCACTTTAAACTCTTAATTGACGATTTATTTGTGTGTAAGATATTGCTAAGACACGTATTGAGGACTTTATTGAGCAAGCAGTTGCCTTGCTTAAAAAAGGAGTAGATATTGGGTGCTAAGCAGTCCGTATAGATTTAAAGTGGAACATTAAGTGTCTCGAAACTTGAAACATTATTTGAAATATATCGGTCTTTACTCGAATAAAAACCAGCGAATGGCCTCTTAGCTACCCTTAAAGTATGTCAGGTTACCCTTGTTTAAAATATACCCAGACAGTAGATAGTACACAACAAAAAAACCGCTCAGACTAAAGATTAGTCCTAGGCCGAAAACGTTTGCGTTCGGCACATAAAAGATGACTAAAGCCATCAATCCAATGTAGCCGAAAAAGAATAAAAGCAAAGGCGCCCAGGAGCTTAGTTGTAACTTCACTTTGCATTGATTGCAAAAGAATGAGAATGGGAACATAAAGAACTCGCTGCTAAACGGCTCTAGATTTTGTTCACACTTTGGGCATTGTCCATGCTTCATTTACACCTCACTCTTTTGCATTTCATTTTACGAGTTATTTGCCTAAGGTCAGCTAATCGTACCGTTAACAATAGGCTCAAACGCAGTCAATGAATCCATCAAGGTCGAGTTGCCCAGTCCATTATTGGGCAAGACCTCCGACATTCTGTTTTGCTCGCCATGCAGCGCCAAGTAATTCAGTACTACCGTTTCCACAAGCAAATTGACGTTGTTTGCGGCCGGTGTCGCGGCGGTTTCTACACTGCCATCTAGCCGCATATAGCCAATTTGTTGATGTCTCGCTTGTTCAGCCGCATCTGCACCAATTATTTGAGGGGTACCGTTGGGGCTATATACTAAAAAGAATGAGCCTGCGGTTGATGAGTTGTCTCCAGTCCACTGGCCTTTGCCGCGCCCATTTTCTGAATCATCAATCATACCGTTACTAAATACCGAGCCATCGCTGCAAACATACATCATTAACGGTACGCCTACTCGGGCAGCATATTCCAAACAAGCGCCCATACAGCGACCAGCACGCAAGTCTCGTTGCTCACCGGTAGCGCGGGTGCCGTTGTGGTAATCGTAGCCACCCATGGTAATAGTGCCAGCGCCAGCAAAGCCGTTCATTACCAGTTTCATCACCGATGCGGTTTTTTGGAACTCACGGTCGCCATCAAATTCTTCTTGGCTAAAAATGCCGCCCTCGCCCACAATTAATGGGTCAAGTTCGGGGCTTAATGTAGTTGGGTCACCAAAGCGGTCAGTAATGTCTGCGCTTTTTACATAACCGCATCGCACCAAGTCTTTTACCACTTCGTCAGCTGTAATTTGGGTATTCACTTTGTCTAGCTTCATATCGCTAATGCGTTGAATAGACTCCATAACAGCCACTGAATCTTCTTGGCTGAGTAGGCCGACCAAATCGCCGGTATCTACTAATCCGGTTACGTCTGAAGGGCGGTCAACTTTAGTTGGGCGTTTACCGGCATCGAGCAAGTTAAGAGGCGCAACAGAGTTGCCGCCAGAATCTGAGTTACGAGAACCAATCAAGGTCAGCAACGAACCGTCAGCGCCAGCTTTATTAATGCCGTACATTGGGTTATGCGGGTTGTTGCCAGTATCATTTTCAGAGCGGGCTGGAATTACCGCACCGTTTACGTTCGCACGGTTGGTGATCGATAGCTTGTCTTGAATGCCTCGTAAAAAACCGCTGTCGGCGTGAAAGGCTAAGCCTAATTCGTTATTGATAAAATCTGATAAACCAACATCTGGATTAGCAATAGATGGCAACATGTCTGCAGGTAAGCCTTGACGCGAATATCCACGAGCGCTTAAGAAGTCTAGCTGTCCGCCGCGTCCACCTACTAGCACGTTAGAGCCTGCCATGTTAGCGCCACCGGCTAAATCAAAAACGATGAAGGGTATTTTACCTGCGCCTTGGCTTAATATGCCGCAGCCCTGTTTTAACGATTCTAAGTCAGGAGATAGCTGCGCCATCGCCTTCCTAGGGTTAGCGAATAAGCTTAGTACCGAGGCACCAGCGAGAACGCCTGCGCCAGCGCAAAAACCTTGCGAAATAAAATCTCGTCGCGTGACTGGGGCTGCATGGTCGTTATGAAACAATGGCTCGTCTAAACCTTGTGCCTTGGACATTGCGCGTTTAATTTTAGTCGGCTTGTTAGCGAAGCTGTAGCTTGTCTTTTTCATATCAGTGCTCCCTATTGAATAACGACAACAGCGCTGCCTAACAAGGCGGCACAACTGGCTTTTACAACGGTTTCGGTAGTATCTACTGAGCAAGTGTTTTGATTGGCACAAGTGCTTAAGCGGTCAATCAGATTACTTACTTCATTATAGACATCATTTTGTTCAGGTTGTGAGCTAATACCACTTCCTAGCATGCGTTCAGCTAATGGGTTAATGATTGCATCCTTCAATGATGCATCAAACCCATTGTTAGCGTTGGCAGCAAAATTCATCGCAGGGAACATTTCACTGCGTAATTGGCTATCTTCAACTAAGGCGTCACAATATTTAATGGCTAACTGAGTAATGGCCATTTGGTTTGAGGTTAAAAAGCCATCTAGTCTAGTCACACTAGGCAGTTGTTGACGCAGCTGTGTATAGGTTGAGCGTATGGTGCTCAAGTTAGCGCTCACACCAGTAAGTGCTGACATACTTGCATTAATCTCATCAAAGTTACGAACGCCTATTTCTGCCTGCTTTGCTATGTCTTGCGGTAAAGCTGGTAAAGGCGCGTCAGCTTGAACGCGGCTAGATTGCGCATCGCCTAGTACGTCAAAGGTTAAGAAAAACTCATCTAACTCAGGGCCTTTTTGTACTGGCATGATCGTCCCTTGGCGAGATAGTGGTTTTCCGCCTAGGTCGTTGCTTACCGCACCGTCTACACTCACATCCATGGTGGCAAAGACTTGGCCGCTTTTTTCTTCACGACCGTTTATACCTATGCGCATGCCCGTTAGGGTAATACCGTCAAGATTAGCGTTTTCATCTAAACTCACCATAAAGGGTTCTGAGAATAAGTAACTAAAGCTATCAAACTGACTCACTTCAAATACCACATAAGATTGTGCAACATTAATTACGTCGCTGATCCCAAACAGCAAATAGAATTTTTGACCGATACCAGCATCAAAGTTACTCATAATTTGCTCTTCAGTTAATACGCGATTATGCATTGCCACCATTCTTATTGTGCCCGCAAATGGGAAGCGGCCACTTACTTCACTGCCGATAACAAAGGCAAAGCTATCATCCCAGTCGTCTAATAAACTGCCTTCAATAGCATCAGTATCACCGGTGTCTTGGCCGTTCACAAAAATTCTGCGACCGCCATTGCCGTCATAATTAATTACTACATGTTGTAAGGCTGCTTGTAAATCTTCATCTGCGCTGCGGGTACTAAGCGATGGCTCACCATTGCTGTCAGTATTTTCGTTACGCACTAAAAAGTCATAGTTGTAGAGGGTTTGCCCAAGCATAAAGTTGCGTCTGTCATCACCGCCTGAATAGCTAATAATACGAGCAGGGCCGTCTTGTACAACATTGGCTGGTGCGACCCAAGCTTCTACCGAGAACTCCCCAGTCGAAACCACTAAATTATGGATTTTGGCACTAGCGCTGGTGCTACCTTGCGCTTTGCCGTTACCTAACTGAATACCCCAGCCGCCAACCCAATCATAATCGCCTGATAAGGTTAAATCTAAGGATGGCGTTACGCCACTGGTGTCAAACGCGGTATTACCAAAGCCAGTTTTAAACTCCCATTTTGCAATAAGGTTTGACTCAAAACGCCCGCCGCCGCTAGCTAAAGTACCTTCAAATAGGCTAGTTGCATTAGAAGCAACTAAGTTACTATCAAGCTCTGTGACTTCAATCGCATCAGCCATGTTGTTTATGGCGGCAATGAGTTCTGCGCTGTCACTTGCACAATCATCCCAACAGTTATGGAACTCATCCCGGACACGGGCAACTATTCGGCTATCGCCAGGAATGTCTAAGTTCAATTTAGAGATGGATGCTAAATATGCTTCAGTAACATCGGCCGAACCAATATAAGGCGAGATAGGAATTGAAGCGCTAGATTTATGACACTCGCTACAATACGCTTCCATTAAAGGGTAGAGATTAGTTTCGAATAAGTCTGGCGACGAAGGAAAGTTTTTGTTCGCACCTACTGAACGTGTAGGTGGCGACTCAAGCACGATGGCGGTAGCTGCCTCTTCGGTATCAAGCCAAGCTTCTAACCACACCGTCATATTGTCTGTGCAGGCGCTTGTGCTAGTTAGCCAGCAGTTGTGTCCGCCCGCTACTTTAGTAATCAGCAGTGATTCTGCAATATTGGTTTTGTTTACCAATGTATTAGTAATGGCATATGCTTCATTAATATCATCGTTACGCACAAAAGGAGGGGATTGCTGTCCTTGAATGTGGCAAGCACCGCAATTATCCGGCGCGGCTAAATTATCCCAAACATTGATTTTAAAGTTTTGTACGTCGGTAGTTTCAGGAGCTGGACCTGAGTAGTTGCTCACTGGTTGATTACTAGGTGGTGGAGCGGGCGCTTCAATTACTTCAGTTTCGCTGCCGCCGCCGCACGCGGTAATAAATAATACTGAACTAGCAAAGATGAGACGTGTGATAGATTTATTCATGACTATTCTCCTCTGCAATAGCTAGCAGTATCGGCAAAGACTTCTTTTACCGAATAGCCAGAGGCAATGAAATTATCAGTGATCGCGCTAAGCTCCGCTCGATCGGTGGCGTCTTGTGGCGCTCTTAAACACACATTTTGAAAGACTTTTGTGACTTGGCATTGAGCAAACTTGGCGCTATTGGCTAGCTCTTCGCCCATGCTTTTGGCGCCGTAACCAAAACCACTTAGTTGTTCTGACCAACCTAAGGTTTGATTAATACCGTCGCGCCAATAGTTGTCCCAGCGATCGTCGGTGATCTGGTATCCGAAGGGAAAGTTATTTGCGTTCACACGGTTTTTAGCCGTAACCCTTGAATTGGTTTCTGGGTCAATTTGTCCAGGACCATTATATAATATGCGACCATTATCACCCTCTGGGTCGCCCTCTTCGTTGTATTCATATTCGTAATAAGCAAATGCTTGTGCGAGTGGGTCCATACCGTTATGACAGCCTGTGCACGAGTTTGCAAAGATACGGCTGTCGCCGCCCGGGCTGCGACTCAAATCTTGTCTGATGCGGTCAGGCGGTAAGCTGGTGTCTTTTAACGCTTCTAGGTCTGAGCACAAGTGATTCATTAAGGTAAATCGCAACATACCGCGATTAGTCCCATCTTTAAAAAACGACTTTGCCGCTGCGCGAGTAGTAATAACACCTGCTGTTGCTTCAAAGGGTAATCCGGTAACAGCCGATTGTGAGCCTTGTACTAATGCCGAAGATAAATCTACGCCATTATTTTCGAGTGTTTCGTAATGCTGATTATTACTTGTGCTGTATGCAGGGATGCCAGCAATGCCTTGCGCTGTGTATATAATATCGCCGCTGAGTATTTGTCTAAAATCAATATCATCGCGCACTATACCAATGACTGTAGCGGTGTAATCGTTTAATGGCGTAAAGACATCGGCTTCTTCATTCGTCCATGGGCTTACCCAATTTTTGATAGTGACGTTATAAAATGAAGGTGCTTGCATAGCAATGTAAGCGGCTTCTTTAACTTGCCCCTGGTCAATAAGGTTAGCCATTTCAAGCAAGGTTGATTGACTACCTGGAATGCCGGCAAGTCTGTCGTGAATACGTTTAGCTTGGGATAAACTGTCTGCAAATGAGGCAGTAGAGAACATGCACAGCGTTGCCACGATGGTGGTAACGGAACACGTTTTATAAAGGGCTTTTAGCTTTTCGCTACGAAATGGTTGCATAACCTTTCTCCTGTTTCGCCTTTGTTTATACACGTCTTCAAAGCGGCGTTGGTTATCGTCAACATATCGTCGGTCTAAGTTTTCATAACCTTTAACGCGAAATAATGCTTCAGATGCTCAAATCGGTATGAGCTTACAAGAATCATGCCCTACTTTTTAACACCTTGATTAATAGTGCTTATTATCATCAAGGTCTTCAGCCTTAGCAATGAAAAATATAACAGGCAGTCGCGAAAAATAGACAGTAGGTATTGCTAGCTTTCCATTAAACCGAAAATGGACCATTAATTTTATATAAATCAATTGCCTATCATAAGTCGTTAAAAGCAATCACTTGTCCTTTATGAATACAAAAGAAAAAATAATTTGTACTTTTTTTAAGCGGTATTGCCGTCTAAACACAATTTATGTTCCGAAAAACCCATTCTTGCCGATAGCTAGGTTAAGTTATGTTTTTTGATGCGTGCATATGAAACTGCTGATTGAAGCGATTTTAAAAGGCTGTCAGGGTGACTATCTGCTTCAGGGCGCGCGCGCTGAACAATAATGCGTCAGTGCCGTCGGCAAATCGAGACACTAGTATGTTGAGAGGCGCTACAGGTATGCTTGTACGCAATAGGTGCGATTATTGCATTGTATTTGCAAACGTTTTTGAGACTGGAATGCTTTGTTACAACACTGCGCTTCAGCGATTCGTCCAAGCATGTACATACACCATGCAAGGACCGCGCAATTCAACGATAGGTTATTCATGAAAGACCTTAGCCGCTTGGCCATTATTTTAATTATTGCAACATTTATTGCCGCGTGTGGTGGCTCAATCGTGCCTAATGAGGAGCAAGAGCCAGATCCAGTGGTTATTGATGTTCCTGTTGCTTACATCCAAAGAGATTTAGCGGTATCTGAGGGTGAGCCGCTGCGCGACTTAACCATGCCAGCAGAGTTTATCCCAGGTGCTTCGCTTATCATCAAAGCTCGTGCCAATGCTTCTGCAGATGAAGTTGATCTCACCGAACGCCTCAGCGCCTTAATGCTTGAGAATCTCGGCATTGAAGCTGGTGAGGAATCACTTGGTGTCGACATCAAAGATTTAGAAAGTGATTATACCGGTGAGCGTATTATTTTTAGCGCTCGCAGTGAAGAGCTCAATGGCATGGAAAATGAGCCAACATGGAATATTTACGAGTACGACCGCACTACCGATTCTTTGAGTCGTATTATTGCTTCTAACATCGTAGCTGAAGCGGGCGAAGATACCGGCCCCGTTTACTTGGCTGATGGGCGTATAGTGTTTAGTTCAACGCGCCAGCGCGGAAATCAGGCTCGCTTACTTGATGAGGGCAAACCGCAGTATGCTGGTCTTGAAGAGGGGCTCGATGTGCATGCATCTGTGCTTCATTTGATGGATAGTGACGGCGCCAATATCACGCAAATATCATTTAATCAAAGCCATGACCTTGACCCAATGGTGCTACCCAACGGTAAAATCCTTTTTAGTCGATGGGATCAAGTCTCAGGCAACAAAGGCCTAAACTTATATCAAATCAACGCAGACGGTAGCGATTTAACACTCATGTATGGCCGACATAGCCACAATTCGGTTGAAGGCCTCGATGATACGCAGTTTAGTAAGGCTAGCGTGACACCAAATGGTGATGTGTTGTTAGGGATAAACTCCTTTAATGACCCGGTATTTGGCACCAACTACATTAGTATCGATATTAATAGTTATGTAGATAACATGCGTCCTATTGCGAGCCAACAAAGTTTGACTGGACCCGCGCAACAAAATGTTTTGTTCGATACTATTACCTTTGCTGAGGAGGTTTCGCCGGGTGGATTTATAAATGCCTTATATCCCTTGTGGGACGGCAGTGAGCGTATTTTATTTAGTTGGTCGCAGTGTCGCCTGTTTCAACCCGTAGACGAGGGGGCTCCTGCTGATAGCGAACGAACAATTGCGCCGTGCTCAGAAGAAAATATCGCTAATCCTGATTTTGAACAAGCACCGCCTGTTTACGGCCTTTGGATGTTTACACCAGATGCGCAAGACGAATCAGGGAACTCACAAGAGACTCAATTGCCGCTTAACATTCCTCAAACTGATGTAGTTGTAAGTGAAGTCGTTGCGATGGAAGCGCGTCCTTTCCCAGCAAACCCAGAGTCGACGATAGACCGCAGCGCACAGGGCCTAATAAATGATGGCTTCGGTGTTTTGTATATTCAAAGCGTATACGATGTAGACGGTGAAGATACCAGTCCATTCGGCCTTGCTAATACCCGAGACCCCGCGCAAACCACAGCAGAAATGCGACCCGCAAGGTTTTTACGTATCACTAAAAGTGTTTCTATTCCGGACGAAGACGTGCGTGACTTTGACAACAGTGCTTTTGGACGTTCGCGCAATCAATTGATGCGAGAAGTTGTCGGTTATACCCCTATTCAGCCTGATGGTTCGGTTGAAGTTGTAGTGCCCGCAAGCGTTCCCTTCAGTATTGAAATTACCGACGTTAATGGAAAACGTATTAGTCAACGCCATAACAATTGGTTACAAGTAATGCCCGGCGAACAAAAAAACTGCCTCGGCTGCCATACTGCAAATAGTGAAGCGCCCCACGGAAGAATGGACGCTCAACCGGTCTCTATTAATACCGGCGCACCCAATACAGGCGTACCATTTCCAAATACTAATCCAGCCTTGTTTGCAGACGTGGGTGAAACGATGGCGCAAACTTTATCACGTATAAACGGCACTGCCCGTCTCACGCCAGATATTGAATTTGAAGATATTTGGACCGATCCTGCAGTGCAAACGCCAAGCGAGTCGTTTAGCTATGCTTATGCCGACTTGAGCACGGAGCTACCTATTAGTCAGGCGTGTGCATTGAATTGGACGGCAATTTGTCGCTCGGTAATCAATTACCCTGACCATATTGCACCTATTCTCGCCCTTGAAAGAGTGGTTACCGATGAGCTCGGTACAGTTATTGCCGATAATACTTGCGTGTCTTGTCATAGCCCATCAGATAGTGAGGGCACATTACGCGTGCCTATGGGACAACTCGATTTATCGAGTGAGCCGTCACCTCAAAGCCCAGATTTTGCAACGAGCTACCGTGAGTTGATGTTTAATGACAGCGAGCAAGAAATTGTAGAAGGCGCTTTACTCGACCGCTTAGTGCCACTGTTAGATGGCAATGGAAATCAGGTTTTTGCGCTCGACGAAGAAGGTGAACTTATTTTAGACGCGGAAGGCAATCCAATTCCGCTAACCAGAACAGTAAATGTTCCAGCCAGTATGAATGTTAATGGCGCGCGCAACAGTGGACGCTTCTTTAGTGCTTTTGATTTACCTTCTCATCAGGGCTTACTTAGTCCTGCAGAACTAAAACTTATTGCAGAGTGGCTCGATATTGGCGGTCAATATTATAACAACCCCTTTGAAGCGCCAGAGGGTTAAGCATGAGATTAATCCGAAATTACACGTTTGGGCTAATTCTTAGCATTTTGCTTTCTACTTTTGCGATTGCCGATGAGTTGTTGGTCACGGTAACGCAGCCATTTATTAATGTTCATACCGGCCCTGCTAGCGAATATCCTATTTTTCATGTGATAGCTAAAGGTGAGCAAGTTACCTTACTAAAATCCCGCACCGGGTGGTTTAAAATTCAAGCACCTATTGCTGGCAATAGAACTATAGAAGGCTGGATAACCGAGCAAAGTTTAAGTGCCACAGCACTTGATGATGGCACACCATTACAAGCATCCTCTGGGACTTTTGACGACTATCAATCACGTAATTGGGAAGTTACGTTAATGGGTGGTGTACTCGATAATATCACCGCCATGACGGCTACTGGCACATGGGTATGGTCAAGAAACCTGAGTTTTGATGCAAGTTATACGCAAGCTTTAGGTGATTTTTCCGATAACAAAATATGGTCGGTAAGAATGCGCAACACTATATTTCCAAATTGGCGCTTTAGCCCTTATTTGGCATTGGGTACAGGAGAGATCCGAACTCAACCACGGGCGAACCTAGTACAAAGCGGTGACGACGTGCGCCTCACGCCGCATTACGAAATTGGCATAGGGGTGCGCTACTATTGGGCAAAAAGTGTATTAGTGAAAGCAGAATATCGCGCTTTATTAGCCTTAACCGACAGAGACGAACAAGAACGATTAGACCAATGGATAATTGGTGCCAGCGTATTTTTTTAAACTCAGGAAAACACCATGTTTGAACGCGTTTTATCGAACAACTTTTTAGCTCGCAGCTTTACGGCGGCTGCACTTATCGTAGCGCTTGCTATAAGTTGTATCCCTGTAGCCTACTCCAATACAAATAATGCTCAGACAAATGCTTCGCAGAGTTCGGGTGGTTCACAGCAACCTAGTATTGACCCAAATGTTGAGCGTCGAGACATTAGAGAATTTGATATTGATTCTGAGAATGTGGAAATTGGTGCCTTTGTAGGCATTATTACTATTGAAGATTTTGAATCTGATGTTGTGGCAGGCCTTCGCATTGCGTATCACATCAATGAGAATTTATTTATTGAAGGCAGTTACGCACAGGCCACTGCTGGTCAAACTAGTTTTGAAGTACTTTCAGGTGGAGTGCCATTTTTAACCGACGAGCAGCGAGAATATACCTATTTCGATGTGTCGGGTGGTTATAACTTTAATGGCGAGCTGTTTATAACCGACTCACTTGTATTTAATACAGATTTTTATTTAACCCTTGGCGCAGGTAGCACAGACTTTGGTGGAGACGAGAGATTTACTGTTTCAGCCGGTGCTGGTTATCGTTTACTTCTTACAGATTATCTATCGGTACGATTTGATGTACGTGATCATGTGTTCAATAGCGATATTATCGGGGTAGAGAAGAGTGTACATAATTTAACTTTCACTCTCTCAACCACCTTCTTTTTTTAGCGCGGAGCTGACAAATTATGAGTATGACTATGCATTTAAGCACTTTTAAACTTCCGTCTTTTTTGATTGCAGGCTGCATCTTGATGCTTGCAGCAAGCGGCTATAGCCCACAGGCCTTTGCGAAAGCAGAAAAGGCGCTTGCGCCTGACTTTACGCTGCCTAGTAAAGAAAGCGGAAACCTGCGCTTGTCTGAACAACGCGGCAATATTGTCATGGTCAACTTTTGGGCGTCTTGGTGTGGACCATGCCGCGAAGAGTTGCCAGAGATGGAAGCTCTGTATCAAGAGTATGCAGACATGGGCTTTGAAATTTTAGCGGTAAATGTGGATGACGAGGTCAGCAAAGCCGATATCTTGCTCAATGACATCGAAGTCACGTTTCCAGTTTTATACGATACAGCTGGCGATGTCAGCCAACTCTATGACGTTAACGCAATGCCAACCACGGTTATCATTGACCGCGATGGTAATCAACGCTTATTGCACCTTGGCTACCGTGCTGGTGACGAAGTAAAATACGAAAAAGCAATAAAAATGTTACTGCGTGAGGAATAATCCATGGCGACAAATGATCAACAAAGCACATCAATAAAAGCCAGCCGAATTGCAAGTTGGAAAAAACTTGCAATTATCGCTGCCGGTTTAAGTTTAGGTGGTTGTTCTTCCACCTTTAGCGAGATGGAGAATCCGTTCGATTTAAATATTGAACCCTGGGTAAAGCCCTATGAGCGCAGCAATTTAGCCGATCCTATTATGGCCATTGGCCGCAACCCCATCGCTATGTCTTTTGCAAAGCACGTTAATGAATCAAGAGAAGGTGCTCGCGGCGCAGATGGCGGCGCTGGCGGCGGATGTGGTTGTAACTGATGTTTTATCGTCTCGCCTCAATCAGTTTATTGCTTGGCCTGCTAACGTGTGTCAGCGGCGCCTTTGCAGCTGTATTACCCTTAGAGCGATCTGACGTAATGTATCATCGCTATGAGGGCGATGGTGTCACTATTGACGGTCCTGCAGTTATGCTTCGAAAGCAATTTGGCAATCATGTTTCGGTATCGGCTAATTATTATGTGGATACTGTTTCAGGTGCTTCAATTGATGTGCGAGCTACCGCTTCGCCTTACCAAGAGCAGCGCAAAGAAACCAGCGTTGGCGTCGATTTACTCAATGAAAAAACGCTGTTGAGCATGAGTTTTACCAACAGTGCTGAAAATGACTTCAATGCCAATTCAGTCTATGTCGGTATTAGCCAAGACTTTTTTGGTGACTTGTCGACTATTGCGCTCTCCTACTCTAAAGGCTGGGATGAAGTTGGCCGCCGAGGAGACGAGGCGTTCCTAGAGGAAGCTTCAAGACAAAAATTTGGTTTTGGTTTTACTCAAGTCATGACAAAAAGTCTAATTATGGGCTTCAATGCAGAGCATATTTCTGATGAAGGTTATTTGAATAACCCTTATCGTGCTATTCGCTTTTTAGACCCTGATTCAGACCGCGGCTTTAGCTTTACCACAGAAATCTATCCTAATACGCGTTCATCTAACGCCTATTCGATTAACGCTAATTATTACTTACCTTACCGCGCCGCTGTGTATGGTGATGCACGCGTGTACAGTGACTCATGGGGCATTGATGCACACAATTATAAACTGGGTTATTTGCACCCTTACAAGGGCTTTTTGCTCGATGTCTTTGTGCGCTATTACAGCCAAGAACAAGCAGATTTTTATCAAGATCTGTTCAATCGCCAAAATGAGTTTAATTTTATGGCGCGAGACAAAGAAATGAGCACCTACTCCGGAGTAACGGTCGGTGTAGGTTTGAGTTACGAATGGCAATTTTCAGAAACCGCAACCATTAAGAAAAGCAGCGTTCATTTTGAATACGATTATATGAACTTTGATTACGAAAACTTCCGTGATGTGACCGCTGATGCACCCATTGGCGAAGAACCTTTATTTGGTTTTTCTGCTAGCGTCATAAAATTATACGCCTCAATATGGTACTAACTATGTCCTCAAAAACGCACTCTTCATCTTTCATGTTGCGCTTACGTCAGGCACTTTTGAGCTTTACGCTGCTAAGTGCTGCTGTTTTAACAAGTGCAGCACTTAACGCTCAAACTGCGAACGATGCTGATGCAGTTCCAGAGGTAAATCAAAGCGAATTAGCACAAGAGATTGAAACCCTGCGTCAAGCTATGGTGAACTTAAATCGAGACTTGTTCATCTTAGAAGAAGATTTGTTATTTCCTTCGTCCACTCAGGTAGCGGTGTTTTTATCCATGGATGTGGGGGAGTACTTTGCCCTCGATTCAGTCGAAATCGCTATAAACGATGACACTCGTACGCAATATTTGTATACCGAACGACAAGTTAGCGCGCTTTACAGAGGTGGAGTACAACGTTTATATGTTGGTAATATTGGCCAAGGTGAGCATGAACTCACGGCCTTTTTCATTGGTATTGGGCCTCAAGGCAGAGAGTACAAACGTGCCGTTAGCTTGACCTTTGAAAAGACCGATGAGCCTGTTGCGCTTGAGCTGTCGGTGGTGGATTCGACCGCTAAGCAACAGCCACTATTTTCAGCTAAAGCACTGTAAGGAATATTACGTGTTTTGTAGCGTGAGCCGCATATTTTTGCCCATTAAAACGACCGCCTTAGTAATTGCTGTGAGCATGCTGAGTATGTTGTCGTTTCTAGCATTTGCGCAGCAAGACCCTGTACCTTCGCCTAACATAAATACGACTCAGGCCTCTGGGCTTAAACAAAAAGCCGACTATCAACATGTCTTGTTTGAATACTTTCAACAAGACTATGCGCGGGCTTTAACATTAATTGAAGTTGGCGACTCCGCGCACCAATTTACCCTGTTGGAGCAAGATGATCACGACCGTTTACGCCTAATGCAAGGGGCGGCTCAGCTGAATATGGGCTTAAATAGTCAAGCCCAGAGTTTGTTATTAGGTTTGTTGTCACGAACCTCTTCTGACTATGTGCAGGCTAATACTTGGTACTGGCTGGCAAAAGCTGGCTTTGATAATCGTCAATATGACTTAAGTGAGAGAGCCTTTGCTGCCATTGACCAAGATGAGTTGGAAGACGAAATTACTGAGCAGCAGTGGCAAGAACTGATATATTTGAATGCCTTTACGCGCATGCAGCAAAGCCAAGACTGGCAAGTAATGTACAAGCGCTTAGAGCCAGATCAAATTTACCCAGCCTATGTTCAGGCGAATTTAGCCACTATTCAGTTTAATCAGGGCCAATTCGCAGATGCTGAAGAGACATTTATTCGTGCAAAGCAAGATTTACTTAATTATCGACGGATTCGAGATTCTTGGTTAACCGGTGCGAAAACTGTCAGCCAAAACGTATTAAGTTTTGAATGGCTAAGCTTTGATTGGATCAGCTTTGCTTGGCTTAATCCGATGACATGGTTTAGTAATGACCCAAATGCTTCGGCTCAAGGTAATCTTGAAAAGCTCGCACAAGCAAACCAAGAGCAGGAAGAAAATGCACTGTTTGATAGAATTAACTTAGGCTTGTCGTATGCGCTTTTACAGCAACAAGACCAAGGTAGTGCCCTTGAGGTTATTAATACCATCTCTGAGCAGGGCGGAGAAAGTGACCAAGCTCTGCTGACCCTTGGATGGACCTTGGCGCAGCAAAATCGCTGGCAACAATCGCTGGATGTTTGGCGTTACCTACAATCGCGGGCAAAGGGTATATATGGTTTACAGGCTAGCTATGGCATAGCGTATGCCCATCAACAGCAAGGCCAGTTTGCGGATGCGTTTTTTGCGCTAGATACCACCAGTGAGCAAATTAGTCAGAGCATTACCGAACTAGACATCTTTGTTGAGCAAGTGCAAAAAGATGACTTTTTTGACAGTTTTTCAGAGCAAAAACAAGATCAATCTCAAGGCGAGCAAATATGGCCAATGTCTTTGCTTGATATTAAGCGTGTATTTTTGAGTACTCGCCCAGACTTTGATGCAAAATATTTATTATCGGTGCGTGAGCAGTCTCAATATACCTTGCAGCAATTGGTGCAAAAGACTGAACAACTCGAAATGCTGATGCAAATGTTAGAGAACCGTGAGCAAAGTTTTGCTGCTCGTCAGCAAAATTTGTCATTAACAGATGCACAAACTCAATTAGAAGAAGCCCAAGCACAGCTTGCCCAAATTAAGACTCTATTGAATGACAACTATGATTCAGAAGGTGTTACGCCTCTTACATTAAAAATTGCTACACCAGAGCAAGTATCATTAATGTCTCGACTAGAAAATGCCAGTGCGCGTCACGAGCGCTTACTTAAAGACGATACGCGCAGACGTCCAGTCAGTCCAAAATATGCAGAACGCCTAGCGCGCGTTCGCGGCGCTTTACAATGGCAACTTGAAAATGACTTTATTGCGAATCGCTGGCAGCATTTACGTTTGATGCAGCAAGCACAAGCGTCAATCGATATTGCTACAAGCGCCTACGAACAACTAAAAGCACGTCAGCAAGACTCTCAAATCTTTGCGCGTCAACAAGCTCAAATCGATCAGTTGAATTTACGCATCGCTCAGCACAAAGAGCAAGCTAGCGCGGTATATATTCAAGCCAATGGTCAGCTACAGCAATATCTACTAGAGATTATTGAGCAACGTAAAACACAACTTAATGCGCAGCAAGTCAATACTCGTTTAGCAATGTTGCGCTTACAAGATTTGCAGCCGGAGGCTAACTAATGAGCATTCGCGCTAACATCCACTGGTCTCTTTTGGGCTTACTTATTTTACTCGGCGGTTGTAGTGTGTTCAGTAGCAATGAACCGGAAATGGAAAAGCTAAGTGAACTTGAGCTGAGCGAACAAAAGCGCTTACTTGATGGCGCTTCTAATCGTCCTAGTTTAAAAAGCTTAAACCTTATGCCGGAAGGCAGAGAAATTGAAGAACAGGTGTTCTCCGAACAAGAGTCAATTAGCACTTTGCTCGATATTCCACGTTTAAGCCTCGAGCAAAAGCGCGATGAATATGAAGCGCTTCTACCACTAATTGAAGATGAAACTCAAAAGCGCCAAGTGGCTTTTCGTCTAGCCGATATAAAGATGTCCTTAGCCGAGCAGACTTTGGAAGAAGGTGGCGTAAAACAAGATGCCTTCTTTAACGAGGCCATTGAAGGTTATTTATCGGTCATCAATCAGCATGAAGTGATTATGCCCGATGGTGATTTAGCTCTAAGCGATGAGCAGCAAGCGCTTAATCGTAAGCTTATGGACACCACATATCAGCTCTCAAGAGCCCTCGACTTATCGGGCCAACAGTCACAAAGTGTCGAAGTTGCAAAAGACTTTTTAGCCACATTTTCACCCGAGTTTTACTCACTGACAGAGCAACATATTGAGCTGTATTTTAGAATTGGTGAGTATTATTTTAATCGCCAGGATTATCCAACCGCAGGCATATACTACGGTCAAGTGGTAGATTCGGCTGGGCAAGTGAGCTTACAAAATACTGCCGATTTCTATGGTATCTCAGCATATATGCTTGGTTGGAGTGAATTCAAACAAGATAACTACAATGAGGCCCTTGGCGCCTTTAACATCATGCTTGCTCATACCTTAGGTAGCTCTGAACAGCTTGCGTACGAAACTCTCGACAGCATTAGTTTCTTGCGTAAAGGTGAGATGCGATTGGTGAGAGATAGTTTGCGGGTAATGGCGCTAACCTTCTCATATCAGGGTAATGCAGACGCGATTATTGAATTCTATCAAGTTCAAGGTGCACAAAGTTATGAGCATTTAGTTTACGAAGAACTCGCGCAGCAACATTTAGACGATGACCGTTTCCAAGACAGCGCAAACGTATTACTTGGTTTTGCTCAACAATACCCTGCGCATCCAAGAGCGGTTGAGTTTTATGTTCGTCATATAGATGCTTATATTTTAGGTGGCTTCCCAAGCGAAGTGCTTATTGCCAAACAAGGCTTTATTGAAACCTATTCTCTAGGTGCCGGCGTAGTATCGCGATTGTTTTCACCTATTGGTGAAGACGCCGCTCCTTATTTACGTGATTATTTAACCGAATTAGCGCAATCTGAACACAGCATTGCTCAAGGTATAGACGGCATACTTCAGGCCCGCACTGCGGCAAGGGGCAGCGCCAGTAATAGTTCTACCTCTACCTCAGGTTTTCAAACGCAGCAATTAAGCGACGGCCAACGCACCTTATTTGCTGGCGCGAGTAATACTGACCTAGCAAGCTTGCGCACAGAAGCTTATGAACAGGCGATTTCATATTATGCTAATTTCATTCGTACCTTTGATAATGTGCAGATGGACTCGTTAGGTGATGTCAGTTTAGAAGTACCTGAGCGCCGTTTTTATATGGCCGAAGCGCATATCGCGATAGAGCAATATGCACAA
>Ga0307933_1001100_pt1 | contig 22650 bp, 12 predicted proteins | sample OrgLakmetageno88_FD_201811 | JGI IMG/M metagenome (GOLD analysis project Ga0307933, IMG submission 201811) | Saline water microbial communities from Organic Lake, Antarctica - #88 | ecosystem: Environmental > Aquatic > Non-marine Saline and Alkaline > Saline | place: Antarctica: Organic Lake... | reverse complement strand
AGAAGACCCTGACCATCATCACATATGGTAGTCTGGAAGGGTGTCCCATGCCTAAATTTTTGACGTACCTCGACCTCGACGTACGTCACATACGGGGATATTGCTCGGGGGGGTTGGGCTGGACTTGACCGGCCGGCCAAACCGGGGTGCCACGTCATCACTCAAAGATGGGTTTTGCCCAAGATGGGTTTTACCCCACCGAATGATGACGTGGCAGTTCAAAGACGAGTTTTCTTTTTTTAGCGGTGGTTGCCATGGCAACAGGGGGACCTCAATTTTGACAGTCAAAAGGTTTTCCCAAAAGGTCTAAATTTAGACCTGCCAATGTGTGGTGACGTCACCATCTAGGGGAGAAACCCATCTTGGGCAAAACCCATCTTTGAGTGGTGACGTGGCACCCCGGTTTGGCCGGCCGGTCAAGTCCAGCCCAACCCCCCCGAGCACTATACCCGTATATGACGTACGTCGAGGTCGAGGTACGTCAAAAATTTAGGCATGGGACACCCTTCCAGACTACCGTATATGATGAACTTAACGCCTAACCATACTCATTATGTGATGTAAATAGGGTTACGGCTAACCCTAGATTCATCACATACGGTAGTGAGAAGGACCCGAGTGTCATCACATATGGTAGATAAAAAATAACCCATTTCATTTGTCTCCACTCTGCAGGTTTTCTTTTCCACCTAACCCTAAATGAGCTTCTCCTCTGTGCACGTTACGAAGAGCGACGGAACGGCGTTTTGGAAGCCGCGCCCCGCGCAAATTAGACCTGAGGGGCTGTGCTATTACAACTTTTTTGCAAAGACCTTTCAGCTGCGCCCCCGGGACCGCTACACCCCCGGCGGGTACGTGGACCTGTGCAGTTTGTGTGACGCGCCGACGCGCGATTTGGACGCGGAGAAGCGGGAAGCGGTTTGCGCGGGGTGCGCTGGGAGTGCTGAGTGAAAGGCGCGGTCTGTCGTTCCTTTCTTCATTGCAACCCGTACGAGTTCACGCTCTCCGCCGGCGTCAGCTCCACGGCAGCATGCTCGGGCGTTGCGTCAACGGCCAAGAAGACGGCCTGCTCGAGGGCCATGGAGACCACGTTGCCCACGCGCACGCTGCCCATGCCGTGGATGGACTGCGCCGATGACGACGACGCCCGCACGCCAATTGCCTGGGCAACCTTGGGGCCCATCATTGCGTGGCCCATGTGCACGGCGGTCAAGTTGGCGGTAAGGGCGGTGACGTTGTGGACGGCGCAGCGGGGACCAGAGTGCGTTTGGTTGGCAAAGTTGAAAAAGTCCAGGCCGCGCGCGTTTCCGCAGTGCGCGTGCACGCCGTCGACGACAAGCCCTTCAATGTGCAGGTTGTGCGTCCCGGCGGCGCTGAACCCGCGCGCGTCGGCGCCCAGGTACCCGTACTGCGGGCCTTGGGACGGATGCCCGCCGTCCGCGCCCGTCATGTACGAGGCCTCCTCGTCGTCGCGCTCGCCCGGCAGCGCTTTCGTGATTGGCGCGGCTGCGTGGTTTGCCGTGTCCAGGACGGCAAGGTTCCGCACGCACACGTCGCGGGCGCCGTCAATGCGCACGGCGACGACGCCTTTGTTCACGTGAAACATGGTGTCCGTGTTCCGCTGGTACGAGTACCCGTGCTGTGTAATCAGGTCGCTCAGGTTAATCTCGCCCCGCGCCCATCGCACAACGTGCTCGTCGCCGTTCAGTGTGCCAAACAGCTCCCGGCGCGCGGTTTCGTTGCTCACCGTGTGCATGGCGCGCAGGAGGGCAATGTGCACGTTGGCAAGCGCGTTCCCGCCGTTCCACGGGCCCGGTCCAGTGTCGGGCCCCGAGTACAGGAGGGCCCCGTGCAGGTTGTCGCGAAACCGCAGAATCTCCCCTACGGGCCCCCGCACGGGCATGCCGTTTGGGGCAACGAGCGCCACAACCTCAACCGTGCTGCTTTGCGTCCCGCGGACCGTGCAGTTGTCGACGAGGATGCGCTCAACGGCCCCAGGAGAACCGGCGGGCGGGGTTTGCAAGTGCCAGAAGGCGTTCACGGCCATGCCTATCGGGTGGAGAAGCATGCCGTACACGCCGCCGTCAAAGAGCCCCGTCGGGTTGGCAAACAGGGCCCACGCGGTCGGATGGGCCGTGGCGTTAATGCGCCCGTCGCGGGTAATGTCGCCCTTTGCCTGGGTAAGAAGCTGCTGCAGAGGCCAGAGAGCGGCCGCCACGCGCGCTCGCTCCTCCTGCGGGACCACGCCCACCGCCCCGGCAACGCGCTCGCACGTGGCCCGGACAAGTCGCGCGTTGGAGTACGTTCCCAGGACGGGCACGTCGCTCCTCGTACCCGTGGCGTTCAAGCGCCGAAACACCGCATTTTGGACGCCGTTCAAGGCAAGCGAAGCGATTTCGTAGTCGTGGAACGTGACGTCCTGCACAAGCACGCGCCGCGCCCCGTTCCCGTGGAGTGCGTGGTGCGAGGTGAGGCCCAGCGTGCCGTTTTCGACGACAAGCCCGTTTGCCGCCGTGTTGACAAAGCCAAAGTTGACCGGGCCCTGCCCCGTGACGAAGGGTTGGTCGGCAAGTTCAATGGTCGCGTAAAAACGCTGCTCCGCGGCAAACACCCTGCTCTGCTGGAGCGTGTGCCCGTTCAGGTCAATGACCACGTCGGGCGCCTCAACCGTGACTGCGGCGAAAAAGCCCAGCTGGTACGCGCGTCCCCCGTACAGGTCGCTTTGCCTGGGCAAGTCAGGCATGTGGTCATGGTTCGGGTTCGGGGAAAAGGTAACGTCGTCTTGGAGCGTGAAAAGGCCACCGGAGCGGATTCGCACGGTTCCAGCTGCGAAATCGTCGTTCCCAAGCAGGACGTGGCGCCCGGCAAACTGTGCAGGGTCCGTAGAGTACGTGTCCCAGGAGACGGGCTCCAGGGCAAGGGCCGACTTGCGAACGCTGCCTCGCATGGCTTCCAGTTCGCGCGGCAGCGTTTGCGTGATGTCAACAGGGCACGAATGCCCCGAGGGGACGGCCTCCGGGAAGGCAGCGCCTGCCGCTGCATCTTCAGCGGGTGGCGGCGCCGGAATCGGGTCGGCGTCAACGATTTGCGAGAGGAGGACGGCGAGGCCTATGAAGCCAAAAGAGCAACAGACAAGGTACACGCGAGACAATATGATGTTCTCGATTTTGAGCTGCAGAGGCTCCTTGTACTCCTCTTTTTTCGTGTCCCTCTCGTTTCGCAGAGGCGGGTCGGCAAGAGAAAAAGAAAACTGGGCGCCCTCTTTGCGGCGCATAGTCGTTTCGTTTCACTGCACCCCGCGTTTTGACGTATTATACGTTTATCACCTCGATAACGGGCGGCGCCCTTGCGCTCCGACTTGTTCCGTGGCGATGCAACATGCGGCAAAACAAAACACGGCGGACAGGGCATTTAACACAACCGCGGCAATGACGCCTCTGTCGCGCTGCATCTGATCGCTCATTTGCACGGTCGCCACAACGGTCCCGACGCCGCTTACAAAACACGCAAACCCAGAGGCCAAACAGGCGGCATTGAGCGGGTGAATTCTTCGTTTTGCCATTGTCGGTTTCAAACCGCACTTTACCGCATGACGGCGCACGAGTTCCCTTTACTAGTTTGCTTGAACGAGCAATGCGACAAAGGGACCGCGTTTGGGACGCCGCGCGACTCGTTTTTGTTTTGCGACCGCTGCAAGCAGGCGACGTACTGCTCGCGGGAATGCCAAACGGAGGACTGGACCGCGGGCGAGCACCGGTTCGAGTGCAAGCGCGACGCGCCGGCAAAGACCAGCCAAGGGGCAAGGGTGCGGAAGCTGGCGGGCCTTGACGAGGACCACTTGAACGTCACGCTCGCGCGAGCGGCAGACGTTGGCCGGGCCGTGTGGGGCGAAGGAAACTTGGTCCTGTACTTTGCCAAGAGCGAGCACTTTTTGGCGTACGCCATCGCAGGGGACGCCACCGACTACGCGCCGCCGACTGTTCTCCCGTTTTCGTACTACGTCAAGTGCACGGACGGGTGCCAAAGGCGCAGCCCCAACGATCCCGTGAAAGTGCACGTTTACTTGCCCTGGGAGGTTCTTTTCGACGCCGACGACCGCAAAGACATGGACCTCACCGGAAAGTACCACGCCGCCTTTTTGGTGACGGCTCCGTGCGCGGCAAGGAACCCCCTGGGAGTGCAAGGTTCCTCCGGGGCGCCGGCCTTTCACGTGCCCTCTTTGGCCTTTTGTCGCGACAGAAGCAAGCAGCACCGGAAGGAAATTGTGCGCGTGCGAAAGGACAAACTGCCGGACAACAAGGCGTTTCGCGAAGCCTTTCTCTCGAAGCGCCTGTTTCGCTACTTTCGCGTTGGCATCATAAACATGGTCTCAGACGCCCTGGGCTCGCTCATTGGCGCCTCGCACCGCGTGGAGGTGGTGGAGAAAGACAACGGGCGGGAGCTTTTGAGCCGATGCTTGGACGGAATAACGTACGGGATGACGGTGGAAGAGGCCGGGACGCGGAGAGTGTGGGAAGTTTACGTGTATTTGCATGCGTACGGCGAGTTTGTATAAAGTTTTCGCCTTTTCTGGAAACGGAAACGCCGCCCACACTCAGCCCATGCGCCTCGAATCGAAAGACTCGTACGATGGCAAAAATGGAGTGATCGTGCGAAAGCTCAAGGAAAAAAACTTCACAAAAACGACGCAGTACTGGTTCTTTTTGGAGAAAGACTCGCCCGAGCAACGCGTTGACCTGCTGCTCACGCAAGACCAGCTTGACCAACGCGTTGCATTGTGGGCCGCCTTTTGCTCCGACGCGTTTTTGCTGCCGAAAAACGCTGTCGTAAAGTCAATTGTCGCCACGGCAAAGCTTGCCGTTTCGAATGTCTTTTACGCGGAGGCGGACATTGACTTTGTTTCGGAAGGGAGGCGAGGGCAAATCTCGCAGGAGGCAATCGTTGACGCCGGGTTCATCATCATTCAATTTCCGACAGGCGCCGAGTACCCTATCCTTGAGTACATTTGCGTGGGCAAAATGTTTCGCACACCAGCCCTTCGTGTGGGGACTGCGCTCTTGGACACGTACGAAGAGATTGTCAAGGCAAATGTTAAGCAGCCGGTAACCGTTGAAATTGATGCCATCAACAACGCGCGCTCGCGGGATTGGTACCGCAAAAACGGGTACACGTACGTGGACGCAAACCCCCCGCCTCCCGTGCCGGACAACGTGCGGGAAAGGCTGCAGGCCGGTCTGCCCGTTGACGCGCAAGTGGAGTACACTGTGAAAATGAAAAAGGAAATTGTGTAGCAAGTTTTCTTTCTTTCACTGGCCGGTACACGTTTCAACGTCGCATGAAACGCCAGAGTCGACCCAGGTCCCGAGCGCGTCCTCGCAAGCAAAGGCGTTGCCCGTAACGTTGCACGCACCGCCTCCCAGGCAGCACGCCCCAGGGCACTTGCGGTTCCCGTTGACGGGCTCCTCCACGCACTGCCCCGTGCCCGGGTGACACGCGGGCTCCGTGCAAAACAGGTCGCCGTCCAAGTCGCTCGGACACTGGATGGGGTAGGCGCTGCACGAGTTCGTGTGGTGGTCGCACACCGCATGCTCGCAGGGGTCGCCCGCGCCGGCGCAGTCGCCGTTGTTCTCGCAGCAGTCCGGAACGCTTTGCAGGGCGCACATGCCCACCGCGGACCCTGGGTCCTCCTCCACGCACACTGACACCAGGCACGGGGAGCCCGGGTGGTGGCACTGGTCGTCGGCCGGCTCGGCGGTTTCGCAGCACGAGTAGTCGCGCTCGTACGCGCACAAGCCCGTGTCCGGCTGGCACGTTGCCGTCGTGCACAGGTCGGGCGCGTTGCAAATGACCGGTTGAAACCCGCACTGCCGCAGCTTCGGGTTGCACACGGGCCTATTGCACTTTGTGGCGGGGTCGCCCGGGCAGTCGTCGTCGATGGCGCATTGAAAGGTCGGCGCCGGGGTCGGAAATTGGGTGGGAGAGAACGTGGGCTGCGGCGTGGGCCGTGCCGTGGGCATGCCCGTTGGTTTCGGGGTCGGCGCGGCCGTGGGCTGCGGGGTCGGTGCGGGCGTGGGCGAAGGCGACGGGCTCGGGGTGGGCCGTGGCGTCGGGTGCAGCGTTGGCGAGGGCGTCGGCGCGGGCGACGGGCGCGGTGTGGGGCGAGCGGTGGGCGAGGCGGTGGGGGCGTTTGTGGCGCACAGGTCGGGCTGGCACGTCGTGTTCACGCCAATGAAGGTTCCGCCGTCCTCCTCGCAAAACATGCGGCACGTCATGTCGTCGTCCTCGCAAACGCCGCCCGGCAGGCAGCACGCGCCAGGGCAAAAGTCGTCGGACAGGGTGACAAAGTAACACGACCCGTCGTTGCCGTCGCACGTGGGCACCTTGCACCGGTCGTTGTTCGGGCCCAGCTCGCCCGCGCAGTCCCGCTCAACGAGCTCCGAGCACTTGTTGTCGCCCTGGCACACGCCTTGCAGGCACGGGTTCCACGGGACCGTGCAGTTGTCGTCGCTCACGCAGCACGACTCGCCCTTGTCCTGCAGCCCGCACACGCCTCGCCCCGTTTCCACGTCCCAGTTGTCGCACGTGGCCCGCTCGCACGGGTTCCCTTGCGGGCAGTCGTCCGCCTGGTGGCAGCACCCGGCTATGGGCTCGTGCACGCAAACCGCCTCGCCGCCCACGGTTTCGCAGGCGTCGCTTGTGCACTGGTCAAAGTCGTCGCACTGCACGGCCGCCATATCCATGCAAGCGCCCGCCCAGCAGTCGCGCTGCAGGCACGCATTTTGCGGGGCGGGGTCCGGGCAGTCAGAGTCCACGTTGCAGGGCACGTCGCACGCGTCAATGGTAAGGTGGGGCCCGTGGTGGTTCGGGGCCTCGCCCGTGCACCCGCAGAAACAGTCCAAGTTTGAGGTGCACGACTCGCCCGTTCCAACGCACATGCCCCCTTCGCAAACGCCAGGCCCGTGCTGGTAGCAGGTGCCGTCGCCGCAGGTCCCGCACTGCGGCCCGCACGGTTCAAGAACGTTGTTGTCGGTTGCCGTGCTCCCTTGGCACGTCGCCCCCGACTGCGCCTCGCACACGTGTACCAAAAGTTCGTCGAGGATAAATGCGGACGCTTCTTCCAGCTCCACCGTGATAAACTCCTGGACCAAGTCGGGCGGGTACACGCACTGCAACTCACCCCACGCCGTAACCTGGCACACACTGTCAGAAGGGGCGTCTTTCGTGCTGCCAACGACGTTGCGCGAAGGAAACGTGATCGTGACCATTAGGTTTTCGGCACGGCAAGCCTGAGACCTGTTGTCTTCAACCGTAAGCTGGAGCCGCACGAGCGAGGTTCCGTCGACCGTGCACGACTGCTGCAGGACAAACGCAACGGCCCCAGCCTCGCCAAGGCAGTCGCACTGAGGCTCCGGGTCGCAGCACACTTTCAGTTCGTGTCGGCTCAGCTCTTGCGAGTTTCCAAACGACCCGTCAATGAACAGCTGCCCGCGAAAAGTGAACCCCTGCCCGTACGGGCGCCCGGGCACGACATCAAACTCGTGAAAGCCAACAAGACCGGCGCGCTGCGGGAGCGTGTCAACGCCGGCGACGGGAGTTATTTGGGACGAAGCCGTCAAATCTACGGTTGTGCCCGTGTCGCGGTTGGTAATTTGTACTTTGGCGCGGTCCAGCCCGCTTAGCGTGCACTCCGAGTACTGGGCCAAGTGCGCCGCAGCGGAGGGGTACGAAACGCTGGCAGACGCGGTGCCGCCGCCCGCGCCGCTGACCTTGTCCAAGGCAAACGTGAGCTCGTCGCCCGGCTCGTCAAACGTAAACGTGTAGTTGTACGTGGCTCCGTTCGTATCCCAAGTGAACTCCTGGGCCGTGCGTGCGTTTGAGTTGCCCAGGTCACCCGCGCCGAGGTAAATCTCTTCCCCGCCCGTGTTCCCAAACGACCGCAACCTGGCGGCAAACCCTTTTTCGCACAGTACTTGCCCCTCCGCCAAAGAGACGGCAACAAGAACAAGGGAAAACATGCCGCAACGTACGTGACCCGCGAGGTTTACCCGTTTATACGGCTCGCAGCCCTCTATAAAATGCGTTGTCCGATGACCTTGCGTACCATAAGCGCCAACATGCTCGCCCAGTTTGCAAACAAGTCTTGGCGCAGGCTGAAGCTTGTCCTTCCACCAACGAACGTTGACATTGCCGTCCTCAGTGGGATGACCATGAAAGAGACGGCAATTCCCATGGACGTCCCGGAGGCGTACCTCGATTTCCCAGACGCGCTCGCCTTGGGCGTGTTTGTGGAGAACGACGAAAACGGGGACATGCAAAGCGCGCTACTGCCGTGGAGAGATGGCTCCTTGACACCAGTGTACGAAATGGTCTCGGAGGCGTTTCAAAGCTGGTCCGTGCCCGGGGAAGGGCTAGTCATGAATTTCGCCCGCTTCGGGCCGGCGCACTTCGTGGCGGGCTTGGCTGAGGCTGGGCGGGCGGCGGCGCAAAATTTCACGGCCTTCATCAAGAACAGCGGGTTTGCGTACAGCGAGATGCTGGTCATTTTGTCCCGCGCAGAACGCCGCGGCGAGGAGCTTCTGTACGGGCGCAGGACGACACTGGCAAACCCAAGTGCCATGGACGGCGACGAGGTTTGGGATGACGCGTGTCGCCGGTACCATTTGGCCCTGTACAACCCGGTGAAACGGCTGCGCGACCCAGAGGACTTTTTGCTCGCCGACTTGCCGTTTATTTTTGCAAACGGGATGGCGGACTGGGTTCAAGTTCGCGCGCAGCTCGTTGAAGCCACGGAGGTTTTGGCGCTCGGGGCGCTTTCCAAAAACAACGCCCTCGAAGAGTCCTTTTTCGTGGACTTCCTTGGCCAGCTGCCGGTCATACGTGACGGTGTTGGGGCCCTCTTTCAAGGGTTCACAAAGACCGTCTACCATAACTCCAGGCTACTTGACGAAAACGACTTTGCAAACGGCATGATTGTTGACGCTTTTGATGCCGCCGCTGAAAAGGGAATCGGGCCAATGGCTGTTTTCGCGGCGTTTCGCTTTTACCGCCGGTATGCCGTCGATCGCGACGACTTGTTTGCCATTTTGTTTGAGCAACTTCAGGGTTTGAAGCCCCTGCCCGAGATGACAGTCGGCTCACTGATTAACGTGTTGCGGAAAGAGTGGCGAAACGACAACCTTGCTGAAATGATTCACGCGCTCGTGGGAAGCGTTAACGTGCGGTACGACGCACCGGGAATCAGAGAGCAAGACGTTCGTTTGCCGATTTCCCGCGGCGAACCAAAACGGAGGAGGTTTGAGGAGCCAAAGCCGCCGCCGCCGACGCTGCCCCCTACGCCTTTCCTGGAGAGTTTGCCGTCTTCGGCCCTCGTGGTGATCCTTACAAACGACCCGGTCGTTTCGTTGCGCGCTTTTTCACGGCTCAGCTCAACGATTGCACGGAAAACGCGAGAGGCCACGGAAACGCCAGGCTTTTTTGAAGCCTACGTGGCCCGGGCGTTTCCGAAAATGGTTACGTTGCGGGGAGTGATGCGCACGTGGATAGGGCAGGAAGAGTACGACGCCGTGTACAATCGCATTTACGCGGCCGTTGGGAACGAAGCGCGCTCACAGGCGTTGCTTGACAACTGGGCGTGGAGGGAGGTTTTTGTGTCAACGCTTGTTGAGATTGCCAACGCGTCCGTGTTTGTTGATTGGGACGTCGCAGGAACAGATTTTCCCGTAGCGCAACCGGAACATGACAGGTTTTTGGAAAAACTGCAAGGAGAGCAGATGATTTTCGCCAACGACACGTTTGGCGAGTACCCCTGGACGTTCACGTTTAGCGAGAGGGACATTTCCAAGTACGAAGGGCAGCTCCTAACGCCGTCCGACAACGTACGAGTTCCCTCCGATACGGCGCAGCTGAACAACTGGAAAAGCGTTGAACCTTTTTTTCCGAAAACCCTTCGCGAAGCGTTCTCCGACGAAACCGGCGCCCTCGGCGACGGAACAGAACCGCTTCCCGAGACAAGGCGCGGCAAAGTGACGTGCGGAGGCACGGTTCTCCCGATAGCCCTGTACGAGGCCGGCACGTACGCGTTCGGTGTGTACAAAGTGCCAGTGCGCCTGAGCGTCAAGCCGGTCATTGGCGTCAAGTTTCGCGACATAGCCCCGTCGCAAGTCAATTGGCACTCATATGGTGTCCCTTACGAGGCCAATTTCGTGAGACTTATCCACAAAACGGTCCTTCCTGCGCTTCCTGAAAAGTTTTTGCGGTCACAGTGAAGTGAGGTGTTTGTATAAAATAAACACCCGACGGGTACTTTTTGTTTCCTGCGCAAATGGGCGACTCTGACAAATGGGCCTGGCAAGGGCTTCGCATGGGCCTCTTTTTTGCGGACATTGTCGTCCTGCGGGGCGCAAAAGCAAGCCCCATCTCCCTCGAGGACATTCCCGCCGCATTTTCCTCGTTTCCCGGCGCGCTCGACTTGGGTGCCTTTGCGCGGCGCGGAAAAAGGGGGGCCGTTGAGTTTGTGGAACCTGACGCAAACGAGGAGCACGGCGTTGCCCTTGCCCCGCTCGGGCGCCTAATCCACGACAGCATGCGCTTGTCCAGGACCGTGGAAGTGGTTGACCTTGACGCAACAATATTTGTCGACTTTTACGCGCTCGGAAAAGAGGCGTTCATTCGCATGCTCGTCGCGTTTCCTGCGGCAACCGTGAAGAGGGTGGCACTTGTTTACACCGCCCTTCAGTCTGCTCATGGGGACGCTGTTTCCTGGTTAAATCAGTGCGGAGACGTGGGCAAGTACCTGCTCCTTGGCGTTGAATCCGAAAAGCCAAGCGATGCAGCGATGGCGGAGACAAAAAACATTCACGACGAATGCAAAGTTTTTTCCGCGCGAAGAGGGCTGTTTGAGCTCCGAAAAATCGTCGTGAAGAACGCTGACGTTCCTTTTTTGTACAAGTACTGCATCCCTCTTGATCTTCGCGACGACTTTGTTTCCCGAGAATACCCTGAGCTAATCACTCATATTCCTTTTCTTTACGCAAAACTCTACAACCGGGACGTTGCTTTTTTTCGAACGTTTTTGTCGCGCGTCCGGGATCCGCTTAACTACGTGAAGGCTGGGTTGATGTACGTTAGAAATAGGATTACGTTAACAACCCAACGTCTATTGACAGACCGGCAGGAAGAAATTGTTTTTGCCTTGTTTTCGCTTGCAAGCAAGTTCGACAACGAGGACATCAAAGTCGCCGTTAGCATTGTCGAGTTGACGGGCTGGGAAAAGTTTGCCCCCTTTGTCCGAGGACTTCGTGGCAAATTCGTCGGGTTTGACGGTTACTTCAGCAAAGCACAAAATTTGTTATACACTGTCTGGAAGAAACCGAACGTTTACGGCGAAGAGCTACGCGCGGCGGCGGCGCACGTTTTGCAAGACCTCCCGCTGCAGTTTACAATTGACGGAAAAGTTGTCGTCACAACGGAAGACCGGGCAATGGAACTTGTCTTTAGCGAAGGGCTGAAACGAAAACGTGAAGCAACGTTTTGGGAGGAAATGGTAAGCGGGAGGGTTGTTGAGAACCTTTCAATTGACGCCTTTGTCACGCTTATGACGCAAGACCCCATCATCAACTCAGTTGCCCTGACAAGGGTGAGCAAAACAGTTGCCTCCAAGGCGCGGGAGGCGGCAATGACGGGCGGGTTCTTTGAGGCTTGCGTTAAACGAACGTTTCCGACCGTGCAAAGCGTAATGCCTCCCGTGCGCGCGTTGCGAGGAGGGGAAGAGTACAGGCGAATACAAGGGTTGTCGGCAACTGAAGGTACGGCAATGGCAGAAAATTGGCTTTGGCGAAAAACGTTTGTGTACCTTCTCAACGCTTCAACAACCGCAAGAATTCTAACACCGGGGTCCATGAATGCGTATTCCCCTCAAAAAAATGCTTTCTTGAAAGCCGTGCAAGAGGGCCGGGTAGTGACGAGAGATACCGCGTTTTTCGAAAACCCATGGCAGTTTGAGGGATATGTGCAACGGCAAAGCCAGTACACTGGCCAATTTATTGTCATGGGCGGCAGCATGGTGTTTGAGTCTGCACACTGCGGCGTGACGCGTTCCATGCTTGAAGCAATGCCGGCAACCCTGCGACACGCAAACGAAAACAGCTTACCCGATGATATGTTTTATTTCGGCGAATCACAAACGCTGCACGCATCAATTGAGGACGGAGTTCATGCTGGCGGGGTGTACGACGCGTACGGAGATGTTGAAAAAGGCCGCGTTTTACTGACCGGCAAAATAGAAGTTCCTCTGGCGTTTGCCATACGCCCCATCGTAACCATTCACTGGGATCAGCTTCCTCTCGCCACGTTCATCGAGGACACAGACCTACCGGCGAATTCGCCCGTTGACTTTGAAAAACAAGTTCTTCCCGCGGCGCCCGCGTAGTTTCAGTGAAGGGAGTGAATGCAACCTTACGTGTTTGCCGCGTTGAGGAGGAAGCCGCACCGGAGCCGGGTAAGGTACCGGGAGGGAAATTGATCAATTCAGTGACGGTCAGTGGTGGCGCGCACGTTGAAATCGACCCTGGTGCTCCCGTAAGCGACCATGCAACAGTTCACCTCAATGGCAACTCCACCTGCAGCATGAAAAGCGAGCAAAAGAACATTACCGTTCATGCGAGCGGAAATTCTAACGTCATCATTGGGTGATGTTTGCGCGCCAGCGGAAAACAAGTGCAAAGGAGGGCGACGTACAGAAAGTAAAAACCGCGACCGCATTTTTCGTTGAACAACCAAACCTCAAAATGCCGTCTTCCTCCGCTTGGGCTTGGAAAAAATACTCCTTTCTCGGCATAAACGAAGTCGACATCGCCGTTGTCCGCGGGGCCGCTGCTCCCGAGGAGGCCCTGCATGGGGTTCCGGAAGCTTTCTTGCGAATCCCCCGCGCGCGTCAGGTTGGCGCGCTGGCATTCCGCAACGCCGACGGCACCCCTCGTTTTCTCGTCGACGATCCTGACTTGGCGTACGGGACCCCTTTGTACGCGGTTGCAGCCATCGTGTACGAAACCATGCATGACAAAGAATGCGAACAGCTTGACGTGCATCGGGCTTGCGGGAGCCTTGAAGTGTTCCTGCGGGTCCTTGCGTGCAGCCGTGTGGACGCTGTTCATCGGGTGTGGGACACGTACCGAGGCATTGCCCACATCACGAACCTTCTCGAGGGCTGGAAACTGGAAGGGACGAGGCTTTTGGAAAGGCCACGGCGCTTACGCATGACGGACTTGCAGGAAGCGAAAGCAACGTTTGCCTTGAAATCAGGGCGCAACGATTATGATGAAATTAACGTGCACGAGACGCAGACCTTGTTTGCCATGCGCAGCGGGTTGTTTGCATGGTACATGCACGCGCAAATGCAAGGAGCTGTTATGCCAACAGTCTTGGAGGAACTGTTACGCGGGAACGCGGAGGCACTAGATCATTTTCGCGAGTTTATTCACGAAGTTACCAACACTGAATTAGACATGGCCTGCGATTTTGAAAGTTTGGAAGATTCTGCTTGCTGCATTCAAGACGGGGAGCCCGAAAACAAGGCGCCTATAACCGCCATGATGAAAGAAGTCTTGCTTCTTCCGTTTTGGCGCTTGAAAATAAGCAAACAATGGATTGACGGCGTAATGCAGTATTTGGACGACCCCGCCGCGAAAGGCACTTGGACTTGGATAAAGAGGGAGCTTGGGCGCCCGGGGAACGGTTTAGTGCTGTGCCAAGGGAAACCCGTTGCGGCGTTGGCTGGCGAATACGGGGAAATCCTGCACGAAACGTTCGTTGCCCGGGCTGTGGTTTTGCCCGAGCCCGAAGAAAAACAACTGGTTAAACGTCGCCGCAAAAAGCCTCCGCCCTTGGAAGGGTTCGGCGTCCCGTGGGGCGGGTTCGCGTGCGAGCAGTTTGTGACCCTGCTCACGCACGACCCTGTCCTTACGTCCGTCGCTTTTGCGAGGGTTAGCCGCGGGGTCGCGGAAAAAGCGCGCCTCGCATCGTGCATGGCAGGGTTTTTTAAACGCTGCGCATTTCGCACGGTTCCGCATTTTGCCAAAGAATACAGCCGCAGAATGACACTTTTGCGAGACGAGCGGCAGTATTTGGAAATTATTTCCCACCCGCAAGGCTCTCGGGATTTGGCCGAGAATTGGTTTTGGCGGAAGGTATTTGTGACCATTCTCAACCGTACCTTTTCCACGCACATGCGCGAAACCACGAACACCTTGAGCAACAAGCAAACGCAGCTGGTAAAGGACATTGAAAGCGGAAAAGTCGTTACCGGGTCTATGGCTTTCGGGGACCCTTGGGTGTTTCAGCACAAGGAACCTCGTCTCAGCGGCACGTACAGTCCAAGGTTTTTGGGTTCATCCACGACGCACGTGGAGGAAAGGGAGCCGTTGAGAATACCCCGGCAAGTGCTGGACAAGTTGCCGAAAACGCACGAGGACATTGCCCGTGTGCAGTTGCAAGGGCATGAGTGGGCGTCTTGGAAATGTTACACTGCCCGCCGGCCCGAGTTTCTTGCTCACGGAGGAACAGGCACAATTGTTCCCGATTTTTCGAGCGTCAAAGTGCACTCTGACAAAATCACGTACGACCTAAATGTGTTCATTACACCGAGGGTGACACTCAACTGGAATTGCAAACCTCGCGGGAGCTCAGATTATGACCTTGGCGCGGCGGATCCTGGAAACTTACTTGTTGATTTCGACAATCACCTGTTACCAGCGGTCCCCTGGATGTGACGTGGAGTTCACTTTTTCACGCGCACCCCCCGCGCACGGTCATTGAGCCTGCGCTCCCAGTAAACTGAGCACGAGTTGTTTTTGCACGGCGTTGCTTCCTCCAAGGCGACGCCTTTTTCGGGTTCCGCGTCCCCTTTTCCCACACATGTGCGGCACTCCTCCCACAGGGCCTTTCGTTTTCCCAGCAACGCTTCCTTTCCTTTCGCTTCTTTTGCCGCCGCCGCTTGCCGCTCGCCCTGCCCGTGCGCGCCACAAATGCCATCGGCGGCGTCCGTCAAGACCGCGCACAACGAGCATCGCGCTTGCTTCTTCACGCCTTGCATGGCAAGCAACCCGCGCCCTTTGCCTTTTGCGGCGGCGCCGTGCCGGACGACGGCGGGCGCTTCAATGCGCGTCCGCTTCGCCTCGCTCGCGCCGCCCTGAATAAACGCGTCATACAGGTTGCTGACGTCACGTTTCCGCGAGTTGGCGTCTTTTGTGACGAGCCGCTCGCCCCCGCTGCCGACCGTCAGGACCGGGTCCAAAATGCGCTTAAACGTGTTGTGGACGGCTTTTTCCACGTAGTGGCTTTTGTTCAGGGCAAGCCCGTGCTCCCAGGCGTAGTCGGGGCTTTCCCCGCATTCGCTCGCCTTTTGCCCGGGTTCGCGCTCGGCAACGACCACGTACTGGACGCGGTCCCCCGGCTGGTACGTTCCGTTGGCCCCTTCCCCGAGCCTTTTGTCGAGCTTTTCCGCCAGCTGAATGTGCACCGGGGGCGCCAGGCCCTTTTCCCGGTACTGCTCGGGCCGCTTGCGAAACTGCTTCGACTGAATGAGCAGGTTCCAGGGGACGGCGCCGTCGTGAAGGGGTTGAATCATGGCGTCCCACATGTACCGCCGCACGTCCCGGAGCGCCTCCTTCCCGGTGCGCGTGTCGCTCAGGAGCAACGACAGGACGTCCCGCACGCCGTGTGACACGAGCAGGCACGAGTCGCGGCGCTCGGTTTCCATGCCCGACGCCTCGGGCAGCGGTTTTCGCTTCATGATCTTGCGGCCCGCGTCTGCGTCAAACTTGAGCTCCCACTTCCACCCAACGTACCGCTTTTTGGCAAAGAAAATGATCTTTGAAAAGCTTTTTTCAAACTCCAGCTCAATGATGTTGCCAGGGCGCTTGCCGTACTTGTCTTGAAAGTGCCGCGTCACGTGCCGGGCCATTTCTTGCCCGAACTGCGCGCTTTCCTGAATGCTCACCTCCCGCGACAGGCGCACAAAGACAGAGTCAGTGTCCCCGTACACTATGGTGGCGTCAAACGGGTACCCGTTTGCGCGCGTGAACTTGTCCTCCACCAGGCGTTTCGTCTCCAAAGTCATGTCGCGCCCCGTGGCGGTGGTGCCCGCGGCGATTTCGGGGCACTCCGTGAAGCTTGTCATCGCCCCAAAGACGCCGTATATGCTGTTGCAGTTTAGCTTCAGGCACAGCTGGCGCTTGTCCAAAATGGCCGCCAGCGAATCTTTTCCCGCTTTTTCCGCCTCGGCGGCCTCAACTTTGACGCGTTTTCGGCGGCTTAAAAAATCCTGCAAGATTGCCGGAACAAGCCCCGGCATGACGGTGTCGCGCAAAAAGACCGGTTGGTCTTCCTTTCCGCCGGGCATGGCGTTCCGCTCGAGCTCCCACACGCCGCCCTTTTCAGGTATGCCGTGCTTGCGTTTCCGCTCGGCCAACGCGCGCCCCGGGATAAGCGTCGAAATGCACATGTTCTTTGTGACCATGATGCTCGGGTACAGGGACTTGAAGTCCAGCGTGACCACGGGAACGTCGTGGTACCCTAGGACGGGCGGGTACACGTACGCGCCTTCGTACGACCCGGAAGAGCGCGCCCTGTCGCGTTTGGTGCGCGTGTAAAACAGCTGCCGCACGGGCTTGCTCGCTTTTGCGCTTCGGTACAGGAGGCTTTGCAAGCGAATTTGCAGGCCTCGGCGGCAGATCATGTCAATGGGCACGCCTGTGGCCCGGGCCAGCTCAATGTTCTCGACGAGCATCGTAAGCTTACCAATGAGGCGCGCTGGAAGGATGGCGTCCTTCATGCAGTACCGCATGAGCTTGAAGCGCCCCTCAGGGCTCAGCTGCAGCGTGTTGATTTCGCTGTACGAAACATCGTCCTTGCGGTCGCCGAGAAACGTGTTGCTCACCGCCTCGAGCGAGTACCCGCGCAGCTTGTACGACGTGCTCCGCTTGAAGGCCTGAAAAAGGTCCCACACCCACACCCCCTCGCCCGTGACCTCTTTAAAATAATGCATCCCGTGGGCGCTGCTTTGAAACGTCCGCTCCGCCGCGCGCATCTCGCTGCTGGGCCAGCGGCACAAGTTCTTCATGCACGCGAGCGACATGCCCTTGCACCGCTCGAGCAGGTACCACAGGTCAAAGCCCTCAATGTTCCACCCGGTGATCATGTCCGGCTGCAGGGACAGAACCCAGCCCGCAAACGCCTGCAGCAGCGTGGTTTCGCTTGCAAACACAAACACCTCCGAGGCCTTCCACCCTGAACCGGGCGGCAGGGCCACGCCGCCGGCGTCGGGGCCGTCCAAAATGAAGGCCCGGCGCACGGCCCGCTCGCACTTTGGATCGACGACCGGGTCAAAGACGGCGCAGCAAAGCTGCAGGACCCGCTGGGCGTCGGGCCGCGGAAAGTCCATTCTCAGGCCGGTTTCCATTTCGCCGTCAAAAGACAAGCACACCTGCGGGCAAATGGCATTTTGCCGGGAAACGTCTGGGCAACGGGAAAACTTGGTCCAGTTTGCGGAAAACGCCACCGACCCGCCGCGCGTGTACGGCGCCTCGTCACCGTCGCCGTGCAAAAAGGGGCCCGTGTCGCGCGCGCAGCCCGTAAAAACCACGCACTCCTCGGGCTTGAACCCGGCGTCAATGGTGAAGCGGACAATGAAGTCCACGTCGGCCTCGTACAATTCGGGCACGCGTCCCGGGAGGAGCTGAAAGAAACCACCGGCGCACCCGCGCACGGCGACAGCGTTGATGAGCCCCTGAACGCGGTAACCTTGAAAGGTTGCCTTTTTCTTGTCCTTCCCTTTTTTCGCATCCTCCTCCTCCTCGTCAGCGCTCGCGTCTTGCCCGACCACGTCCACGGCAGGGTCATTCCAAGGATTTTCAGCGTCTCCTTCCCCGGCATCGCCCTCAGGATCGGCCGGGGGCGCCGCCGGCGCTGTGCCCTTTGCAACGTCGCTCAATTTGCGCCGCTTCGGGCCTGCCGCGCGCGCCGCACTCTTCGTCGGCTCGTCGCGCCCCCGCTTCGCCGTCAGCATCGTCCAGGCGGCCCGCAAAAACTGCTCGCCTTCTTCCGTGGTCCGTTCGCCAGGCGGGTACCCCCCGGGAAACTCGCTGTCCACCCACTCCAGCACTTTTTTTGCCGCCGTCACCATCTGAGGGCAGTACATGAACACCTGCAGAAACTTTTCCTGCACGTTCCCGTTGTACCCGCGGTCGCTGCCCGTGCACTTTAACGGAATCGAGTCGCACGTTTTCCAGCACACCACCGGCGACGCGGGAAGCCCGTCGGGCCCTGTCGCCTTTCCTTGAAACGTCTTTCGCGCGTCCCACCCGATGCCCCCGTTTGGGTACTGGGCGGCGCACACTTTGAGGACGTCGGACAAGTGTTGCGTGAAGGCTTCAATGCGGGCGCGCTCCGGAACGACGCTGCCGAGGCGGCAAAAAAAGTACGGGTAAAACCCGGTCGCCCGCACGGCAACCGTTTCCCCGCGCGGGTTCGTTCCGTACATGTGCACGTCGGTTCCGGCGCCGGCCGGGGAGACGTGGTACGAAAAGGAGCGGGGGTAAAAGAGCGTCCGCTCGGCGTCGTCGTCCGCCGTGAGGGCGGCAACTTGCACGCGCACGTCGGCGCCGTCAAAGCCAACTTTCGTGGGCCACGAGGGACCAAGGGCGCGCACGAAAACAGGGTCAGACGACATTGCGAGCGTTAGCGTGCGCGGGCCAAGTGCGGTTTATTATAAAGTTTCGTGGGCGCACGTTGACTTTCATTACCGTCATGGGAAATGACATTTCAACGCTCATGCTGACAGAGGGCGAAGCGAGACAGGCCATTGACGGGCTGATGGAGCACAAAAAAAGCGTGGGTCCCGCGATTGAGGCAACGGTGCGCGTTTTTCAGGACCCTTTGTCGCGCGTGTGGCGGTACAAAACCTCGTACTCGTACGATCGCTCGCCGTCTTACGTGAAGCTGGCGCGGGCAAAAGAACGACAAGAAAAGATGGAAGGGTACATGTTTGACACGGCCCCGCAAGCGTTGTTCTACGGGCACCGTGCGTTTCGCGAGTTCAACAAGGAAAACTCGCTGCAGTTTTACGTGGTTGACGTGGAAAAGTACAGGCTCATTCGGTACGAATCGCAGAAAATAAGCGTCACCGACGAGTTTGTGAACCAGGTCCTCGGGTTGCCCACGCAAATCACCGCGGCCCGGGCGCGCAAAGGCATCGCAAAGGACAAGTGCTTTAACGCGTGGCAAACGCTTACAAACAAAGCGTATTACGATCGAACCCTGCAAGGTGACGCCGAACGTTTCGTTGCTCTGGTCCGAAAAGCAGACGGATCAGGTTCTTTTTTCCAGTCTCGCTTAAACACTGCCGACCCGGCGGAGCGTTTGACGCTGTTTGTCCCAAACAACCAGGCTGTGGGCGCGTTTTTGAAGGGCAGGGCAGGCAACGAACTGGGCGTTGACGAGCTGGGCAATTTGCTTTCGCGGCACATTCTTAAAACTCGAGTGAGCGCCGGGGATCTGCCTCGGAAACGGGAAATTTTTCAAACCCTCAACGGCGAGGACATCTCCCTGGAGCGCCTTTTCAAGGCAACCCTCAAGGTTTCCGTGAGCGTAAACGGGCGAAAAGCAAACGTGTTGCAATCCGTGGAAACCCTGAACGGGTACGTGCACGTCATTGACCAGGTCATTCTCGGGACCATGCAGGACGCGAAGTGGGAGGCTGGTCAAGCGTACGAAACGACGCCGACCGGCCCTGCCGACGACACAACGTACCAAAAATTGCCCTCGCAGCCGCCTCGCAACTTGCCGGAGCCGCTCGTCGGCGTGTACTCGAGCTTGGATTCGTGAATTTGTGAAACTCCAAATCATGTTTGACAATTTTTGTTCCAAAAAGGCGTAACAGCGCGTTGCGAGTACAATTGCCAGGAACACCCGCGGCGTGTGTGAATGTGACCGCCGGCAACGATGGGAAACTTCCTGTCCGTGGCAAAGTACCAAGGACCGGAATTGGCCACGGAAGCCGAGGCGCTCGCTGAGCTGGAGAGGGCCCTCAAAGACGCAAAAGGCCCAGGCGACGCACCGGTCATGTCTCGCACGTGGGCAAACCTTTTTGCCGCCTCCTGCCCGCACTGCAGCGGGTACCATTTTTCCCTCGCATACCGGTACGATGGGCGGCAAAAAGGCATGCTTCCCCCCGACCAAATGGTCTCCGACGACTCGTACCCTTCCCGCGCGCACGCCGTCCTGGAAGGGCACACGCGGTTCATGCGATTCAGCCGGCAGGCGCGACACGGGTACAGGGCGGCGGAAATGTACGACGTGCGCACCGTGAGGGTTCTTGACGGGGAGGCGCGAGAGAAAGCGGAACTAGGCGGCGTGCGGTACTGGTCAGACGAGTTTTCTGCCACAAACCCGCAGTTTGCAGCTTTTCCCACAGAGTACGTGTTTTCGGGGGCGCAACAACCGGACACGCCCCAGCCCGTGCGACTGCGGTTTATGTGAATCCACTTTTTTTCCCTTTCCCCGCGTATATTGCGCGCCGCCGCCAAAAGAAAAGCGCTACTCCCCGCTGGGCAAAGACAATGAGCGCCGAAGACGCCGAAAAGTACGTTGCCTCCGTGGCTGAGGGGCAAGGGAAATGCGAGGCGGGAGACGTGGTCGTGTTTGTCGACTACCGCGAGCGGACCACGCAGCGCAACCGGACGGGCGTCCTGGAAGCCCTTGAGGGCATGCGCGAAGAGGCAAAAGACGGCGTGCGCGTGGTCAGGGGCACGCTGCAAGTGGGCGACGCGATCGTGTGCCGCGTGAGCAGCGCAACGGAGGCGGGCGCGGTTCCGCACAAGGCGCTGAGCGATGCCGTATCGGTTGACGGATGCCCCGCCGACCGGGCGCTGTTTGGCGCGGAAAACAGCAAGGGCCTCATGTTTGTGCCGTTTTTTGTGTACGAGCGCAAAACCGTGGGCGATTTGGTTGCCACGCTCCAACCCGGCAGGGGCTCCCACGGGTCAGTGCCGCAGCAGCAGCGGTGGTTGGACCAAAAGGCCAGAATTTCCACGTTTTGCGCGGGCACCGGCTCCCTCCCCGCCCTTGTCCTTGAGGGGTACATGCACCACGCGGAAACCGGCGCCGACATGCGGGGCATGCTTGAGAAACGCGCGCACAGCGCTTTGCACTCGGCCAACCGCGTGCACGGGCTTCCTTTTTGGAACTCTGCCCACACGCACGACACGGCCCGCCTCCTTTTGCGCGACGCAAACATGCTTCACTCGGGCGCGGCAAAGGACGAGGCAACGCCGTCCGGGTGGACGAGGCTCGGGACGACGGAACGCCTCGCCCAGCAAGCCGCTGACGGCGCCAGCGCGTTGGTTGTAAGAAAAAGCGGGCAGTTTACCGTGGACGCATGGTGGCGGGCGTCGCTTGCGCTCGTTCCCGGGGTCAGCGCAGCAAAGGCCAAGGCGCTCACCGACGAATGGCCCTCGTTGCAGGCCATGCAAAAGGCGCTGCAGGGCAAGCCGTCTTTGAAGGCGCAGAAAGAACTTGTCGCAGACGTGAGAGTTGGCGGGAGACGCATTGGACCCGCCGTTGCCGAGAGAATAGTGGAACGCGTTGCCGGGGCGAGCGAATCCGGTGCGCCGCAGAAGAAAAGAAAAAAGTAAACTTGTCAGCCGTCGAACGCGTCGAACCGTCGAACGCGTCGAACCGTCGAACGCGTCGAACCGTCGAACCAAGCGAACCAGTCGAACGAAGCGAACCAGTCGAACCAAGCAAACCGTTCCCACCCGATGCTGATTCTTTGTGGCCACGTTACTTTCAGAAAGAAAAGAATGCAACGCCGGTGCAATGTAAAAGAAGTATTTTCTAACCTTGACGTGGCACCCCGGTCTGGTCGGCAGGTCAAGTCGAGTCCAACCCCCCAGAGCACTATACCCGTATGTGACGTACGTCGACCTCGAGGTACGTCAAAAATTTAGGCATGGGACACCCTTCGTTACTACCATATGTGATGATGGTCGATGCCTTCTAACTACCGTATGTGATGAAACTAGGGTTAGCCGTAACCCTACTTACATCATATACTGAGTATGGTGGGGCGTTAAGTTCATCATATATGGTAGTCTGGAAGGGTGTCCCATGCCTAAATTTTTGACGTACCTCGAGGTCGACGTACGTCACATACGGGTATAGTGCTCGGGGGGGTTGGGCTGGACTTGGCAGGCCGGTGAGACCGGGGTGCCACGTCACCACCCAAAGATGGGTTTTGCCAAAGATGGGTTTTACCCCCAGAATGATGACGTGGCAGTTCAGAGACGAGTTTTCTTTTTTAGCGGTGGTTGCCATGGCAACAGGGGGACCTCAATTTTGACAGTGTCAAAAGGCTGCAGGCTTTCGGCGAAAACCCATCTTGGGCAAAACCCATCTTTGGGTGATGACGTGGCACCCAGGTCTCGCCTGCCGGTCAAGTCCAGCCCAACCCCCCCGAGCAATATACCCGTATGTGACGTACGTCGAGGTCGAGGTACGTCAAAAATTTAGGCATGGGACACCCTTCCAGACTACCATATGTGATGATGGTCAGGGTCTTCTCACTACCGTATGTGATGAATCTAGGGTTAGCCGTAA
>Ga0307933_1001095_pt1 | contig 22718 bp, 23 predicted proteins | sample OrgLakmetageno88_FD_201811 | JGI IMG/M metagenome (GOLD analysis project Ga0307933, IMG submission 201811) | Saline water microbial communities from Organic Lake, Antarctica - #88 | ecosystem: Environmental > Aquatic > Non-marine Saline and Alkaline > Saline | place: Antarctica: Organic Lake... | reverse complement strand
TGGTATTTCAAGGAACTAAAAGCATCAACGTCCGGCTTACTCCCGCAATCTGAACTAGACTTGATGCGTGAGCAGATGTCAGAGGAACAATACGAGCAAGAGTTCGAGATTAGTTTCTCAGCCGCCTTGATTGGTACGTACTATTCGCATCAGATTGCTAACGCCGAACGTGAGGGCAGGATAGACGCCAAGTACGACTATGACCCTAACTTCCCTGTTTACACGGCGGCAGACATCGGTATAAGTGACTCGACGGTGTTTTGGTTTTGGCAACCTAGACCGGATGGGATTTGTGTGTTTGACTTGCACTATAATAACGGGCAAGCCATACAGCACTACGTCGATACCTTGAAAGCGAAGCCGTATGAGTATGAAACGGTGTGGCTACCGCATGATGCACGGGCGAAATCCTTGCAAACCGGTAAGTCAACCGTCGAACAACTACTAGAAGCCGGCTTACCTTGCCGCGTAACGCCGTCGTTAAAGGTTCAGCACGGGATAGACGCAGTACGCGCAACGTTCCCCAACATTTATATGCACCCCCGCGTGGAATATGGCATAGAAGCGTTACGCGTATACCGTCGTAAGTACGACGAGGTGAATAAGGTGTTTCTTGATAAGCCTTTGCATGATTGGGCGAGTGACTTTGCCGATGCGTTCAGATATATGTGCTTAGTAGCAAACGCGAAAAGCCCGACGGTGGTGGCGCAACAGCAACAAGTTGAAATAATCCCGCATCGGCATACACTAGACGAACTTTTTAAAGACAACGAACGTTCGACCATAGGGTCGGCGGCGAAAATGAGGATTTAACCGTGGCAGACAATTACGAAGTACCCCAAGGCGAAGACACCGCAGACGACCAGAACGAGTATAAACGCGATGGCAAGTATTGGTGCGATGAAATAAAAGCATCTGAAAAGCGCCTTGATAAATGGCATAAGCAAGCCGACAAGATTGTCGACCGGTTTAAATCGGATAACGACGCCAAGAGCGACGACAAGCGCCGTTTAAACTTGTTCTACTCAAATGTAGAGACTTTACAGTCAATGCTATACGGCTCAGTGCCGAAGATTGACGTTAGCCGCCGTTACGCTGATGCATCCGATGACATCAGCCGCGTCGCCGCAGAAGTCATGCAAAGAATGCTCAACGAAGACATCCAAGTCAACGGCAAAGAGATTGATAACGTGTTGCGTTCTGCGCTTCAAGATAGACTCCTTGCAGGTCTTGGCACAGCGAAACTGCGCTACACGTATGACACGGCGCAAGACGAGCTAGGCAACGACATCGCGACCAATGAGAAAGTACCGATTGATTACTACTATTGGGGTGATGTGTTGTGGGGTTGGGCGCGTAACTTTGCCGAGCTACCTTGGATTGCGTTCAGGAACTACTTAACCAAAGAAGAAGCGGTAAAACGCTTCGGTGATGACGTTGCTAAAACCTTAGAGTACAACGTCCGTACTGCGAACGTGAGCGAAGGTGCATCAGAGAACGACGAAGATTCCTCAGAGATTAAACAAGCCGAGGTGTGGGAAATTTGGTGTATGGCTGAACGCAAGGTTTATTGGTTTTGCAAGCACACCAAGAAGGTATTGGAAACTAAAGATGACCCGCTACAACTGCGCGGTTTCTACCCATGCCCACCGTTTTTACTGGCAAACCCCACAACTAAATTGTACATGCCAACGCCTGACTTTAAGTTAGCCGAAGACCAGTACAACGAAATAGACCTGCTTCAAACACGTATCAGTATCCTTACCGAAGCGGTAAAAGCCGTGGGTGTGTACGACAAAAATGCTGACGGTGTGCAACGTATGTTTAACGAGGGGACGGATAACACCTTAATACCCGTGGATTCATGGGCGGCGTTTGCGGAGAAAGGGGGTATAAAAGGTTCTATTGATTGGATGCCTATATCCGCAATAACCGAAGCGATAGACCGTTTAACCATGCTTAGAAACGACTCTATTAGTTTACTCCAACAGATTACCGGTATGGCTGATGTCATGCGCGGGGAGTTGCAAAATCAATACGAAGGTGTAGGGCAGACGAAGCAAAAAGCGAAGTTTGGCTCAGTACGTGTGCAAGCCTTGCAACAACAGTTTGCACAGTTTGCCAGTGACATCATGGAGATTAAAGCCGAGATTATAGGGCGTTTCTTCTCACCTGAAACTATCATGCAAAACTCTAACATGATGACTAGTTTTGATGCACAGCTTGTACCCCAAGCGGTACAACTTATTAAAAATCCTCAACGTTCAAACCTGTCTATTGTTATACGTCCTGAATCAGTGGCGATGATTGACTACGGTGAAATGCGTGCAGAGCGTATGGAGTATTTAAACGGGTTAAGCCAATTTATGCAGGCGGTTACGCCAATGATCCAACAGCGCCCCGAAGCTGAACCGTTCGTGTTGCAGTTAATGCAGTGGGGACTTGCCGGTTTCAAAGGTTCACAGCAAATCGAGTCATTACTTGACCGCACCATAGAAGCGTCGCAGAAAGAACAAGAGAACCCGAACAAAGAACCGTCACCAGAACAACAGGCGGCGCAGGCGCAACAGCAAGCACAGCAAGCACAACTTCAAGTAGAGATGCAGAAGATACAAGCTAAAGCGCAGGCTGATATGCAGATACGCCAACAAGATATGCAAATGGATATTCAAACTGCCGAGCAAATGCATATCTTTAAAATGCGTGAAATTCAAGCAAGCGCAATGGCAAAACAAATGGAATCGGAAAGTAAACACACTCAGCGTATGAACGAGCAAGTTAACGACGCCGAAGCCAACATCGCACAGACCAACGCGGCGGCAGAAGCAGACATCGTGAAAACGGAAGTCAAGACCGAAGCGAAGTTAAACGAGTTAATTGCGAAAGCCGAGCTAGAAGCGGCACAGCGCGAAGATGAATACACACTAAAAGGACGTGACAATGACGATAAAGAGTAAACCAACAAATAAGAACTTTGAGAACAATTTTGACCGTATCTTTGGTACAAAAGAAGAACTGGCGGCGAAACGTGCGAAGGAAAAAACAGAGTTTGACAAAAATTGGGAAGAATACGAATTGCAAAGCCGTTTAAACGCCACGTCGCCAAACGTTCAAAAGAATATAGAGCCGTTTAAGTCACCCATAGACGGTTCGATTATTTCGTGTCGGTCACAGCTTCGAGCGCACAATAAAAAACATGGTGTGACGGATATACGGGATTACAGCGAGGAACACTTCGCCAAACGCGGTAAAGAGATGTACCGCGAACAAATTGGGGATAACCCACAAGCCAAGCGAGAAAGGCAACAGCTAATCGAGCATAACTTACACAAAGCAGGTATTTTAAAATGAGTGAACTAAGACAAGCCTTAGAGCAAGCAATGTCAGGCAGTGACGATGCAGATGATAACGAAAGCGTCGATACTTCGGTAATCGACCCGCCCGACGAGGGCGCACATGCTGAAATGGATGATAGCGAAAGCGTAGGTGAACCAACACCGGATGATGCTACGGACGGCGATGATTTTGCCGATGCTGAAAACGCCGAAAAAGATGGCGAACCATCCGACCAACAACAAGCAGGCACAAGCAGTAAAACCGAAAAGCCGCCGGTTGGATGGACGCCAGAAACAAGGGAGCATTGGGCAAAATTACCCGATAGTGTACGCAAACAGGTTAGCAAGCGCGAAGCGGAAGTCAATAAACTTTTGCAAGACACTTCTGATGCTCGTAAATTACATCAGGAGTTTGGTAAGACGGTTGAGCCGTATCGTTCGCTGATGGCGTCGCAAGGCGTACAAGACCCCCTACAAGCGGTAAACGGTTTGTTAGAAACCGCCGCCGCGCTGTCTATGGGTAACACACAACAAAAAGCGCAACGCCTTGCCGGTTTGATTAAACATTACGGTATAGATATTGAAGCTTTAGACTCGATACTCGCCGGTGAAGAACCCCAAGCCGATAGTAACGGGCAAATGCCTAGCCAGTTTGAAGAAATGTTAAACCAACGGCTTGCCCCGTTCGAGCAAGAACGCCAACGTTCAAGACAAGAACAAGATTACCAAGTCAAGCAACGTGCGGCAAGCAGTGTAAACGCGGTAGCACAGAAAGAATTTTTTAACGATGTGCGTGTCGACATGGCTGATATTGTAGAGCTTGCGACCAAGCGTGGGCAGACGATTACTTTGGAACAGGCGTATGAAAAAGCAGTAATGCTGAACCCTGAGATTCAGAAAGTAATACGCGGGCGCGGTACGGCTAAAGAAATGGGGCAACGTCAACTAGCGGCGTCAGGGATACGTGGAAATCGTGGGGGAGTACCAAGTGACAACGGTAATTTAGACCTACGTTCACAGCTAGAAGCAAACTGGAACGCGTCGAGTACCGGTAGGACTTGACACCGTTTAAACAGTGTATTAGGCTAGGGTAAAATAAAACCTGAAATAGACATTTAGTGCCACCTGCAAAGGACACTCCAAGTAGTCTCAATTTCGGTTTTTTAAACCCTAGCTTTTCGCCCACTGTTTAAACAGAGCGACATAACAGCAACGGTACATAAACCTTAATTTAACTTTATTGGAGCATTAACATGGCTTTTGCAAACCCGAATATCTCGGACATCATGGCTACTACGATTGAAAACCGTAGTAAAAAGATTGCCGACAACGTATCAAATAACAACGCGCTTTTAGCCCGTTTAAAGAAAAGTGGCAAAATTAAAACCGTTTCTGGCGGTACTTACATTATGCAAGAGCTTTCATTCGCTGAAAACTCTAATGCGGGTTGGTACTCAGGTTACGACATCCTACCTACGGGTGTAAGTGATGTATTGTCTGCCGCGCAGTTTGATTGGAAACAAGCCGCGGTACCGGTTGTCATCTCTGGTCTTGAGCAGTTACAAAACTCAGGCAAAGAAGCGATGATTGACTTGATGGAATCGCGTTTATCGGTTGCTGAAAAAACCCTTGCTAACCTTATCACCGGTGGTTTGTACTCTGATGGTACTGGCGCAGGCGGTAAAGAAATCGACGGGCTTGATGCCGCGCTACCTGTTGACCCAACTGCCGCACCTTACGGCGGGATTGATGGCGACACGTTTGCATTCTGGCGTAACGCGGTAAGTGACCAAACAGCCGCTAACGGTTTAGACCCTACTAAAATTCAAGGTTACTGGAATATCTTGTGGTCTGAGCTTGTACGTGGCCAAGAACGTCCTGACCTTATCATGGCTGATACTCAGGTATGGAATGCGTACATTGCTTCATTACAAGCCCAACAACGTTTCACTAACACTCAAAGTGCTGATGCAGGCTTTATGAGTGTTAAATTCATGGATGCTGATGTTGTGCTAGATGGTGGTATATACAACGGTTCAAATGGTTCGGGCGCTCCAGCAGGAACGGCTTACTTCTTGAATACTGATTATTTACATTACCGTCCACACGTAAACCGTAATATGGTTCCGTTGTCACCTAACCGTCGTTATGCGACTAACCAAGATGCCGAAGTGCAAATCATTGGTTGGGCGGGTAATATGACGTGTTCAGGTCGTCAGTTCCAAGGACGCTTTGACGCTAACGGCTAAACCCAAAAGCGTTTAAACGACTTATAAGCCCTGTTGCGCATTCGCGGCGGGGCTTTTTTACTTAAATTAGAGGATTTTATCATGGCTAAGAATTTGCCAACATATACATTAAACGCAGTTGCGGTAGCGGCGTTAGACGATAATTACCCCGCCGGTCAGTTTGAAGGTGGTATGAACTTAGGCTCTAATTCTGGAAACATTGGTATTTGCACCGGTGTCGCAGACCCTAAAGAAAGCGACTTTTCACGTGTTGAAGACACCGCCGCACATCCTACGCAACACATTGGGGGTAACGGTCTAGCCGTCGGCGCGACTACTGATTTCCCGCTAAAAGTGGTTAACGGTGCGGATATTAATAACACCGTTGCGTTTGTTGAAGCAGGTGGAGCAGTGGCAATAGATGCAGTAATCGACGCAACTACTGGTGCGCGTAACCGCACTGGTCAAGCGTTAGTTTCTGGTGATTGGGCATGGGGCGAGATACCCGTAGCGTAATGTTTGTCAAAATCTGATAGGTGGCATATACTGTAACCTCGTTTAAACAGGAGTTATACAAATGCAACAAGCAGATTTTGATCACACTTTATTTGAATCGGGTAACAATGCAGGTGATGCGGCGTTACTCGTAAAATTTTTTCACAAAACAATGCCCGACAAAGAAAAGTCAGCAGAGGAACACCGCGCAGTATTTAAAGATGTAGAGTACGTCGACATTCGTGTCGCGGGTAGTCGTACATCAAATGTTTGTCGCCCTGCTAGACCTGCTGATATTAGTCGTTTCCCTCGCCATTATGAAGCGTTTAAAAACCGCCAAGAAGTGCCGTTAGAAGGTACGCCACTTATCGAATGGGCTTTGATTAGCCGTTCTCAAGCCGAAGAACTGGCGTTTGTTAACGTCAAGACGGTAGAGCAATTAGCGGCGCTTGCTGATAATTTCGCAAGTCAACGTATGGGCGGGTACGATTTAAAAGCTAAGGCTATAAAATGGCTAGAAGCGGCTAAAGAAACTAAAGTACCTCTAGCGATGCAAGAAAAACTAGACGAAGCGGAAGAACGTGCCGAAGTCGCTGAACAACGTGCAAACAAGTTGGAGTCTACACTTCAACAAATGGAAGCACGTTTAAACGCGATGGAGACAACAAGCGGAAATTCCGAACAGGTTGAACTAGATGTACCCAATACGTCCGAAGTCCGTACATCACGTGCCAAAAGACGAACTACCAAGGAATAGAAAATGACAATACAGACCTCAGCCAGTGTTAACGAGATTATCAATACGGTAGCGGCTGAGGTCGGTTTAACGCCGTCCGTTGACCCCTATTCAAGCGCAGATGATAACTTTGTTCAGATGCGCTACCTTATTAACTCAGTCGTAAAACAGCTTGTACGCTCGTACGATTGGGAGTTTCTACAAAAAGAACACCTTATCAGCGTACCCGTGGGTAGTGTTGGTGAGTTTGACTTACCTCTTGATTTCGTACGCATGATTGACCAAACAGGTTGGGAGCGCACAAACAGAAACCCCATAACTTCACTATCAGCCCAACAGTGGCAATACCTTAAAGGTCGTGATTTAGTTTCTGAAACTATATACGTGAATTTTAGACTTGCACAGGGTAAGTTTAATATATTCCCCTCGCCTACGCCTGCGGGTTTAGAGATAGCATTCGAGTACGTATCTAATCTATCAGTTTTATCAGGTGACTCAGGTACGCCCGCTAAAGCTATATTAACCGGCGGCGACATCCCTTTGTTCGACAGTTACTTAATGGAATGCGCACTAAAAGTAAAGTTTTTAAACGCTAAAGGTTTTGACTCTAACGCCGCACAGCTTGAACTTGTGGAAGTATACGAGCAGATAACGGCGGGTGATAAGAGCGCACCGATATTAAACGCAGGTCGTGGCAATCATGGCGCTAGACTTTTGAATACTTTCAATACGAGTGATACGAATTATGGCACTTCAACGTAAGTCGTTTAAACGCGCTATAACGCCAACTGCTCAAGTGGCTAGTTTCCCCGCGCCTAGCGGTGGAATGGATGGCCGCGCTCAGTTATCACGCCCTAACCCTGATTTAGCGGTATACACGTACAATCTAATGTCTGATGAAATCGGCATGAAAGTACGCAAGGGCTACCGCGAATGGGCAATTGATTTAGAGACTACCGACGGTTTAGGCGTAAGAACCTTAATCCCTTATGACCCGTCGACGGTAGACCCCTCAGAACAACGACTATTTGCCGCGACTAACGAAGGTATTTGGGACGTAACAACGCTTGACACTCCGGTATCAAAGATTGCGTTCAATAACGTTTCAGGCAGAGCAGGTGTCGGGGTGTTTCAACACTACGTAACCGATGCAGGTGATGACCTTTTGTTCTACGCAGACACCGAAAACGGCTTATTCACATACACAAGAGATACTGATACTTGGGCGCAAACTACTGGCATAACTGGCATAGACGCTGAAAACATTGTATTTGTAGTGGTTCATAAACAACGTATTTGGTTTGCTTTGCGCAATTCTTCTGATGCTTACTACTTAGATGTAGGGGCGATTGCAGGTGCGGCGACGTTATTCCAGTTCGGTAACAAGTTTAAACGCGGGGGTATACTGCAAGGTTTGTTCAGTTGGACTATCGACGGCGGTTCAGGTATTGACGATTATTTAGTCGGTGTAAGTTCAGCCGGTGATGTACTACCTTACCAAGGTGCTGACCCCGAAGCTATTGGCGCTGATGAATGGCAACTACGTGGCGTATATTACGTCGGTCAAATTGTTGGCGGTGTACGATGCGCAAGCGAATTTGGCGGTGACTTACATATTTTATCGGTGCAAGGCATAACGCCACTATCCCAACTATTGCAAGGTATTGGCGCTCCGTTAAGTACCGAAGGTATTGGCGCTAAAACTGCGTATTACCTACGTGAAGATATTAAACTTTACGCAGGCGAACTAGGTTGGGGCATTAGCTATTTTCCATCTATATCGTCTATGGTCTTAAGTACGCCGGTTAGGAATAACGGGCAGTTTTTGCAGTATGTCTATGACATCCCTAAAAACTCTTTCGGTTGGTGGCGTGACATCCCTATGCGATGTTGCGTGGAGTGGAAAGGTACGCCGTATATCGGCACGTCTGATAACCGCGTGTTAATAATGGACGCAGAACTCGACAACGTAAAAATAACCCCACCAGTTGGCGTGATGCAAAACGGCGAAGCTATAAAATTTTCAAGTTTGTTTTTCTTTGGCGACTACGAAAGCGGCGGCATGTTTAAACGTGGTGTTAGCGTTCGACCTGATTTCATGTCGTCGGATGCGCTAAGCTACCGCGTTAAATTTTCATATGACTATAACCGCACCGAATTGGCAGATACTACATCGCTTAGTTTTGAGGGCGATTCACGGTGGGACAACGCTTTGTGGGATAACGCCGTATGGACGAGCAACGTACAAACTAACCGACAAACTTTAGTCGGTGGTTCAGGCATCGGTCGCAGACTTGCGATTGCGGTGCAAGGTTCAGCGCAAGCCGACACGTTTTTACAAAGTTATGATGTGATGTGGAATACTGGCGGTATGCGATGAATGTAGGCTTTCGTTCTATTAACAGCGAAACCGATTGGGATTGGTTCACCTTGCGCAATCCTGTGCAATTGATACCTGATATGACGTCTATACTGGCGTATGATAAAGACACAGGCGCACTTTTAGCAGGTTGCGTCATGGATAATTGGACTGAAACGAGTTGCCAAGCGCATTTATGCATAGACGTACCATTAGCGGTTAAGCACGGTTTTTTGAACGAAATCGCCGATTTTGTGTACAATACGGCAGGGCGGCTAATGATACATTCGTTAGTACCCGCAGATAATTTAAAAGCGTTGTCAGTTGATAAGAAAATTGGTTTTAAAGAAGTGGCAAGGCTAAAGGATGCGTTTAAACAAGGTGTGGATTACGTCTTGCTTGAGTTGCGTAAAGAAGATTGTAAATATTATAGAGAGGTATCCTAATGGGTAAGTCAACACCAAGAGCACCAGACTACCAAGGTGCGGCAGAAGCGACAGGCGAGTCAAATAGAGAAGCTATCCGCGACCAAACGTGGGCTAATCGTATCGACCAAAACAACCCGTGGGGTAGCTTATCATATGGTAGCGAACGTGTTCGTGACCCTGCAACCGGTGAGTTTGTCACCAAATGGACGCAGAATCAAACACTCGCGCCAGAAGCGCAAGCGGCGCTCGATTCACAGCTAGGTATAGACCGCGCTAAAAGTGAATTTGCAGGTCGTTTAATGGGACGCGCAGGCGGTACACTGCTACAAGATACCGATTACGACAAGTTTCAAAAGATGGCTGATGCGCCGCAAGTAACGCGCCGTGAATTAGGTGTGCCAAGGTACCAAGGCGGTAGCAACGGTATGAAAGCGCCTAGCGAAGCTCAACTACAAGCGCAGTTACTTAGGAATACTCAAAATGGCTAAACAGCAACCAAACTCAGCAAGCCCGATGTATGAAACGGGTATGAACATGCCGATGAATCAAGGTAATCTAGGCAATATGATGCAGACTACGGGGTTAGGCACGCCAGAAAATAACTTTATAAGTGGCGGCACTAAAGCAAACGCTAACTTTTCACAGCCTGCGATGCCTTCATACGGTGGTCGTAATCCTATGATGGATGATGGCTTCGGTGATAGTAGAAGCTTAACCGTACCCTTCCCAACCAACCCTTTTCCAGATTTAGGGGGTGGTATGGGTGGCGGTTTTCCATCGGTAGGTAGTCCTTCACCTGTTTACACGCCGCCAACCCCGTCAGGTGGTTCGGGCATGTTCGGCAACAATGGCAGTTTAGGCGGTAACACCGGTATGCCTGCGTTAGACCCTGTTAACGGGTTAGACCCTTTAGGTAACTTAAATAACGACCCTTTTAACAGCATAAACGGGCAAAATGGGCAAACACCTTCTGCGCCAGTCGCGCCGAATGACCCTACTATAAGCAACCCGTCTACCGGCGGTGGGCAACCGGCTACGCCGCCTGCATACACGCCACCACCTATGCAACCATACGTAGCGCCGCCTAGTATGGATACTACGTATGACAATATAATGGGTGATTTTAATTCGTCTAGTGATTATCAACAGACGGATTACAGTGGTAACAACCAACAGTTGTCAACGCAAGGGCGTGGAATGTCGGCTAATGCAGGTAGTTTTTTACCTGAACTAGATTACATCCCCGAAGCGACAAACAATCAAACGGCGCGTAACGTAGGGCAAGGTTTAAACGATGTCTCACTCGCGCAAGATGGTCGCCAGAGCGCCGAAGATTCTTTGTACGGGCAAGCAACGTCGCGCCTAGACCCGCGTTTTGAGCAAGAGCAAGAGCAATTGCAAATTGACTTACGCAACCGTGGGCTTTCTGAGGGCGATGCCGCGTATGACGCCGCTATGGAAAACTTTAATATGGGTAAAAATGACGCGTATAACCAAGCGAAGTTTAGCTCGATTAACCAAGCAGGCGCAGAAAGTGAGCGCGACTTTGGCATGGAGTCAGAGCGTAGGGCGCAAATGTTCGGCGAACAAATGGGAATGTCACAAGATGAAATTTCTCGTTTGCAACAGGATATGAGCCGTCAAGAACTCATTCAACGTAGAGCAGGCGCAGACCAAGAGTTGTCACTCGCAGACCAAGAATTGATGCTACGCGGTGATGCTCAGATGTTTGACCAAGAAATGACGCAAGCAGAGTACATTAACCGATTGCGTAGTAACCAGATTGGCGAGGAAAATACACGCCGTAACCAGACGCTTAACGAGCTAAATGCGTTGCTTAGTGGTGCGCAAGTTGCACAGCCTGACTTCAACGGTTTCTCGCAAGCAGGGAACGCAGGCGGTGTAGACTACACAGGCGCGGCACGTGACGCTTATAGCGGGAGTGTTGACCGTTCAAACATACGTAATGGCGCGTTAAACAACGCTATAAACGGTGCGGGTAGTATCGCGGGTATGTTCAGTGATGAACGCTTAAAAGACAATATTCGCAAAGTTGGTGAGACAAACGGGTTTAACATCTATACTTGGACGTGGAACAACCTAATGCCAGAAGTGTTTAAACGTGGTATGAAGGGTGTCGGGGTAATTGCTCAAGAAGTTGAGAGAATAATGCCTGATGCAATAATTCAAGATAACTCAGGCTTTATGAAAGTCGATTACTCAAAAGTTTTAGGGGAATAATATGCAGAATTTCAATCCACAAATGCCACCGTCAATGGATGCGCAAGGCGCTCAAATGTCGCCGTTAGGCGCTCAACCCGCGCAACCTGCGGGTAACATGGGGCAAATGAACGGTATGGACTTAGGGCGTATTATGGAGTTTATTAAAACCCTACCCCCTGCGGAACAAGAACAATACCTTGCGCAAATCAGTCAAGACTACGCGGGTAAAAGTTCTGCACTTGACGAGCAAATGGCGTCAGCCAATGCACTTCGCGACGCACCACCGGTAAACGGTCAAGTCGTAAACGGTGTCTTAGTAGGCGGCGGCGGCTTAGAAGGTGTAGCCCGTGGTATCGGCATGTATAAAGGCGGTAAAGAAGCGAAGCGCATCGCCGAGGAACGTAAAGGTTTGAGCGCAGATAAAGAAGCAGGTATTCAAGGCGCGATGGCGGCTATTCTACGAGGTGCGTAATGGCTACATATGATGAAATACAGGCGTTGATGGGTGGTCAAGTTGACCCTAACAGTCAAGAAGCGATGGCGCAAGCCGCCGCGTTACGTGGGCAGTTAGGTGACGCCGACTTAATGAGTTTATCAACTATCGGACAACTGCAAAACTACGGACAGACGCAAGGAAGTGCAGTGCGTAGCGCGGCAGGTGAAAGAGGGCGTTTAAACAGAGCCTTAGCAAGTGAGAAGCGTAACGACCAACGCACGTTAAACACCGAGGGTAGAGCGTTAAAACGGGCTATCGAAGCTGAAAACCGTAAAGCAGAACAGTCGAGCGTTGAACGCGCCGAAAATTTTGCGAACCGTGTCACGCTTAATAATCAGCAAGAGACACAGCGCCAAAATGCAGGTCGTCGCGTTCCTGAAACCTTTATCAGACCCGACGGCACAGAAGTTATTTATGATGTTGATACTAATAGCGGTCAAGTGTTTGAACAGGGTGCAGGTTTTGACGCTGAGCCTATAACGCCGGATGGTTTACGACGTAAAGAGCGTCAAGGTAACTCGGCGTATGACGGGCGTGGTACGGGTTGGTTAACATCCAGAGAACGTACAGCTTTTGAAGACCAATCAAAGCGTTTCATGGGTGCAGTAGGTGTCATTGATAGTTTCAAGCCGAAGTTTTCACAAAGTACCATAGGCGGTAAAAAAATAGAGGGTGCGCCGTTTGCTAACGAACTAAGCAACTTTGTAGCGACAAATTCATCTTTCTTATCCGACGACGACCAAAAAGCTAAAGCGGCATGGTGGCAAGATTGGAGAAACTTCTATGAGAACCCAGAACGAAACGAATTGTTTGGCTCTGCGTTAACTGAATCAGAACAAAAAGCATGGAAAGCGGCGAACATTAACCCAAGTATGGACGCGGAACAAATACAAAGAGGTATAAATTCCATAAACGAGATAATACAACGTAAAATGGAAGTATCCGCAGAGAATGTGCGCATAAAGGGTGCGGGAGAGGACTACATCCAAAATAATTTACGCTTTATTACTGGCGGGGATGACGAGCTTAAATCACGTAGTCAAGTTACGCCGCAAGCGGGTATACAAGACGCACCAGAAGAAGCGTTGCAAATGTTACGTGATGACCCCGAATCTGCTGATTTTTTTGAATACCAATTTGGGTACCTACCAGAGGGGTTTAAGTAATGGATAACCCGTACGCTAAGTTTAAAAAAGCACCGAATACCGCTAACCCTTACGCTAAGTTCGCAAAACAAAGCGCACCGGTAACGCCTGAACCCGCAACGCAACCTGAGTTTGAGAGTAACTGGTACGACGCGCCACGTGCGGCACTTGAGGGCATGACCTTTGGGTTTGCCGATGAAGTGGGCGCAGGGGTTGCGGCAGGCGCTTACAAGTTGTTAAACGATACTGACCAAAGCTTTAGCGACATATACCGTGATATGAAAGGCGATATAGAAAGCGATAAAAAAGCGTACGCAGATGAAAACCCACTAACCGCACTAGGTTTAAACGTGGGCGGGAGTATCGCAAGTGGGGGCGCATTGTTTAAAGGTCTTGGCGCACTTGGCAACACGGCAACCAACGCGGTTAATGCGTCGCGTGGCGGTAGCGCAGTTACTCAAGCGGCTACTAACATTGCGCGTCGTTCGCCCCGACTAGCGAAAACGCTAGGTGCGGGGGGTAAGTTAGCAACCGTGGGTGCAATTGACGGTGGTTTAACAGGTGCGGGTATTTCTGAGAACATGGATAACGTGGTCGATGACGCTACACGCGGTGCAATTATCGGCGGGGTTGCTTCACCTATATTGGGCGGTGCAGGCGACTTAATAAATCGTGCGGTAAGTCCGGCAATTAAGCGTAGGATAGCGCAAAGTTTAGACGCGCCGGACGGTACCTTTACTGACCTTAACTACCTAGCAGATGAAGGTAGTGCAATACAAAACTTATACCAAAAAATAGTCGCACCTGCGATTGGCGGGGGCAGTATACGTGACCGTAGTAGGTTAGTGCTTAAAGGTGCGGAAGAAGGCGTCGAGCAAGCGGAAGACGGTGTCACGCAAATAATGCGCAACGCCGATGCAGTAAACCTGCGGGCAGATGATGCGGGCGAATTAGTAACCACTGCTAGAGGGCGTTTAAACAAGGCTAAAGAACAAGTACAAGCGGCAAAAAATCAGCGTGCTATGGAGCAGGACGCTACGTTTAGGTTGCAGGTACGCGATGAAGCTATACCCCCTAACACGCCGCCCGACCTTGTTGCCGCTATACGTAATGCCGACGGTTCAGAAGCTAACCGTTTATTACGTGAAGCAAACAGAGATTATGCGTTTCAAGGGGTTAAGCAAGCGCGGTTTAACGTTAACTTAGACACCTTGACAGACGACATACTTAAGAAGTACGGCGCTAATTTAGACGCTGACGGTAAAGGCGTAGTCGGTAAAATATTGCGCGAACAATTTGCCGGTGTACGTATGCCGCAATCGCCTAATGGTTTAATGAACCGTCAAACAGGCGAGGTTACGGGCGACGTATTGATGAATGCGCGTAACGCTCTTAGAGTACGTGCAAACGCTATGTCAGACGGTGGCAAAGGTTCGTTAGAGTCTTTCGTATTGAAAGATGCGGCGGCTGAAATAGACGACTTCATGGTGCGTCAATTGCCTGATGATGTAGCGGCGGCATTCAACGCAGATAAAGCGGCGTATGCGGCAAGTGAAACCTTTAGAGGGGCTACCGAGACAGCTTCAAAAGCTAACAACGGTTTCGCCACTACTGAACAGTTGTTGGCAGAACGTTTAAAGTCACAACGGCGTAATGTTGGTCAGGGTCAAGATACTATAGCCGAACGTGCGCAACAGACCATGCAAGAAAAACAACGTGTTTTAGAACGTGCTTTAGCGGCGCAAGAAGAAGCGCAGGCAGGTGTGGCAAGCGCGTCAGAAGGCGTTAAAACGATACGACGTGAAGCTCGGGACGTTAGACGTGGGCTACCCCAAGCAAGAGAAGCCCTAGACGCTCAAAAAGGCGCACTTAAAGATATTAAGGCTAAAACGCCAAATCTAAACCCTGCGGCACATGAGAAAGCTTTAGCCACTATTTTGCTAGGGAGTGTTTTAACACCAATCTTAGGTATTAAGGGTCTACCGGCAGGTGCGGGACTAGCAAAAGGATTGTCGCTTAAAACAACTCAGCGTATCATTGCGGGTCAGAGTATAGGGCAAGAACAAGCGCGTATACTGTTTAAGAATTTAAGCGATGCGGGTGTGCCTGATGCGGCTATACGTGCGGCAAGTCGTGAAATTGTAGTTACCACTACCGAACTAGACAACGGGGATAGCGAAAATGAGTAGAGATGCGAACGGAAATTACACCTTACCGGTGGGAAACCCTGTTGTTGGTGGGACGTTAATCGACGCAGAATGGGCTAACACAACACTAACCGACGTTGGTGACGGGCTTACAAACTCCATAGACCGTGACGGGCGTGGCGGTATGCGTGCGCCTTTTAAAATAACAGACGGGAGTGCGCTAACTCCGGCAATGGCGTTTGTTAACGAAGCGGCGACGGGTTTTTACCGCGCATCTGAGGGCGACTTTAGACTGAGCATTAGAGGTTTAGACGCCTTACGCATGGTAGAAGGTACTAAGTTTACTCTCTTGTCAAACGCACAACTGGCATTCACAGGGGGCGTTTACACGTTCGATAACACCGGCTTACAAGTACTAAGCGGTGAGCTGTTTATCGGGAGTGCGGCGACTGGCGACCGCGTGGTCATCGAAACTGAACTTGACGCGGTAATCAGCGATGTAAACACGCTTGATGGTCGAGTGACCAGTAACGATACCGACATCGTCACAAACACCAACAACATTGCGACAAACACCAACGACATCGCCACAAACACGACAGGCGTAACCGCCGTTAACAACCGCGTAGACAGTGTTGAAACAGCCGTAAACACACTTGACGGGCGCGTGGACAGCAACGATACTGACATAAGCGGTCTTACAGGGGATTTAAGCGCATTAAATGGTGAGGTTGATACCAACACTAATTTACTTGCAACAAGAGGCACAGCGTTTGATGCAGACGTACAGACGAACGCTTTGGATGCCACAGCAGGACGATTATTAACGGTGGGGGCTTTTGGCTTAGGTCTTTTTGATGGTGTTACTTATCCTCAGACCAGTCTAAATAACGCAGAAGGTGTTGAAACAGGCTTTTATCGCGTCCTCGGTTCAACAACTAATGCACCGTCTTCGGTAACAGGTGTGGTAATACATCAGGTGAAAAGTGTATCGCTGTCTCAGTTTACGCAACGCTTTATCGGGATAGACGGTAGTTCATTTTCTCGCGGAAGTAGCGGCAACACACCAAGCAACCCAACATGGTCTGCATGGCAACAAGCGGCTTCTGTTGCTTCGTTAAACTTAAAAGCGGATATAGCAGACCCTAATTTTACAGGGCAAGTTAGAATACCTACTGGCACTGCGGCTTTGCCTGCACTACGTACATCTGGTGACTCGAACACAGGCTTGTTTTTCCCTGCGTCAGACACATTGGCGTTTGCTACTGGCGCAAGTGAAAGAATGCGTATAAACGCATCAGGAAACGTTGGTATTGGCACTAGTTCGCCAGCAGCAAGGTTAGTTGTTTCTAAGGATGATGAAAATTGGGAGTTTACAAACGGCGTAACAACAGGCTCTTTCAATGGTGGTGTATTAGAATACGTAAACAGGAATAGTAGTTTGGTTCGCCCAGATATGAATTTCTTTGTGTCAAACTCAGGAAATTATAAATTCTATACTGGCGGTTCAGAAAGAATGCGAGTTGCCACTAATGGCAACGTAGGTATTGGTACGACTAACCCTATAAATACTTTGCACATAGAGGCTCCGACCCCAATAATAAACCTACAGGATACTAACAACACAGGGATTGCGGTAAACTCATTTATTAGGTTTACCGATGCTAACGGCGACCAACAAGCTTATGTAGGCTACCCAACCACAGCTAACGCTGATTTTATTATAAATAATGACTTAGGTGACTTAGTTTTTAGGTCGGGCGGCAGTGAAAGAATGCGCATGGACGCATCTGGTACGGTTAAAATTGGCACTAAAGAAGTCGGCTACAATCAAGTTGATGTGGCTACACAAAACACCACAAACACAAACTTCGGTGCGAGTAATGGCTACTATACCAAAACGACTAACAGCGCGATTAACTTGACTATTGCTTCATCTTTACCCGTTGGTGGCGTTATAACGTTGTCTAACACTGGTACGGGCGCGGCTACTATCATCCCAACATCAGGCGATACGCTAAACTGGTTTGGCGGTGCGGGTGTGGTCACGGGTAATAGAGCGTTAGCACAGGGCGGCATGTGTACGATTGTGCGTCGCAGTGCGTCGCTAATCGACATCACAGGTTCGGGGTTAAGCTAATGGCAGTAATGACACAAGTATTACTCGGTGTAAACGCATCGAGCGTGGTTGCGGGTGAACCTGTAAACTTTAACCCCGCTAGTGCCGCGACCTCTACAACGAACCCTTTAGATTCTGCGGATTTTACCATTAGGCAAAACGGTACTTACGATGCAAATACTGACGGTACTTGGGTTGACGACGCGGCAGGGCTTGATTCGGATAAATACGAGGTACGCGCGGTGCAAAACACTGGTGATGCCGTGTCGGGTACGCTTAATTCATGGATAGCCATTAGTGCGCTAGGTACGACATGGACGCTTACGCCGCCAGTAGAAGCAGGCACTAAAAATGCAAACGTTACTGTGACTATCAGGCAGAAACTAAACACTGATAATACAGACAGTATTGTCGTTACATTTACAGCAACTAATCTAGGTGGCGGCGGTACGTAATGCGGTTAAAAGCACTAGCAAGATTATTAATTTTCTTACCTCTGGCGCTTATTGTGTTGCCAATACCTACCGCTTGGGCAACGTTTAAACGTCTTGACAGGTTGCCTTGGGGTTTAGACCCTTTGTTCGGCTGTCGTGAGGATGGGTGGAACGGTACAGGGTGTGACCCCGACTTCCCAAGGGTGTTTTGGCGTAATGTGGATGGGGTGACTGTGCAAGGGTGGTACCCCGATTACCTTGGCGTGATATGGAGTGACTTACCCTTCGTAAAACGTTGGTGGTATGGGTATCGGTGGTGCGCGTGGCGTAACGTGTGTTGGAACTTACGCCTAACGAATTGGTTTGGTACAAGTATTCATTACAACGATATACGCCTTGTTGATTTTAGAACTGAGGGCGACGAGTTAACCGCCGTGTGGTTCAGCAAAATTGACGGTAAGCGCAGGTACTTTAAACGTCGCAGGATATTTGGTGTACTCATAGACTTCGGGTACGAGTTCCACTTTCCTTTCTTTGATGAAAAACATCCGTGGTACGTGCGAGTACGTAACGAAGGATATACTTTTGATGTCGCACCGTTTAAAGACCGCTCAATCCCGAGCATAAGACCGAGGTTTAAATTAAATGACTCAAATTAATTCAGATAGGAGACACATAGGTTATATGTCAATACTCCACAATTACATACTACCGTCAGCATTAGCGGCGGCGGCGGCTTATCTAGGGGTGTCGGTTGCAATTAACACCTTAACCATAGATGGCGAGTATATGAAGCGAGACATAGAAGCCAATAAAAATGCACTTGTGCAAGTCACTAATAATCAACTTTTAATAGCCGAAGTGATGGGTAATATGCAACTGCAACAGAAAGACGTCGAAGTTTTGAGGCGTGATATTGCTCGAATAAAAGACAGGTTGCGGGTGCTTGAGGGGGATAAACCTTTATGAGTGTAATAGTAGTTAACACAGCGTCGACTAAAGATTGCACTATCGGCATTTTACAGTGTGAGGGCTTTAGATGCTTTACGCTAGAATTGCCCTGGCTCAATAATGTAACAAACATTTCTTGTGTGCCATCCGGCAAGTATGAATATAAAAAGCGATTATCGCCGACACTTGGTAAAGTCATTCATATCTTAGACGTAAGCGGTAGAACGTGGATATATATACACAAGGGTAATTTTACCTCACAGATTGAAGGGTGTATATTGGTCGGCACAATGCTCAAAGATTTAAACGCTGACAATATTGCCGATGTAGGTAATAGCGCTAAAGCCTTTGATGATTTAATGCACGTAACGAGCGATACAGGTACAGTAATTATAACCGATAGAGCGAGAAGTGTATGAAATGGCTTAATCCTTTTACATGGGGTGAAAAAACCCGGACCGATGTACTAGACAAAGATACCGGTTTACTCGCTAAGGTCGGCGGGTGGGTCGGTAATATGAAACTCACACAAGAAGAGGTGATCGAATTTAACGCTAAAACGGTTGCCAGTGTGCAATCATTTGTGCAATCCACATTATCAGAGTCAACCGAGCGATCAATCACGCGTCGATCAATCGCGGTGCTATGGATTAAGGCGCAATTATCACTAATTCTTATGTGTGCGATAGCGGCGCCGTGGGATATGGTATTAGCAGAGTTTTATTTTAAACTCGCAACGTCCGGGTTAATGATTACCGCGACGACCGCTATTATAATTTTCTTTTTCGGTAGTCACGGTATCGCTAGAATGAACGAGAGTAAAAAACCTTAATCGCTCAACAGCCAGGCGACCACAACAGCCGCGACAAATATAGATAATAATAGTGGTTCAATCATACGCGTTTACCTTTCTAAAGTGGCACTCGAGCGACATTATTTTAATGTCAGTTCGATCGGGCGGTGGTAGCAAATAGCCGTCGGCGCCTGTTACGGAGTTCGCTTTTAATATCTCGCGGCCTTTTTTCGTTAATCTTTTTCTACATGCTTTCATTGTTAAACCTCGTTAATTTATCAGCTTGATCAATATAATATTGATAGTTTACATTGTTAAAATTAAATTCCCTTTCGTGGTTACAAAGTGTCGTTAAATAACTTTTTTGGTACTCGGTCCGGCGCTCGGTGTATACACTTTTGTTTTTTGTGTGGATCCGTTCGTCCCAGGCTTCACCAACCTCAGCCAGTACGGATCGATAATAGTCAGTACTGATCCCGTTTTTGCGCTTATATTGTCCCGGTTTAGCGCCTAGTATTGGCGGCGAGACTTTTATCAGGGGTTTACCGTCGGTACTGACATAATACCGGTTAGTCGATTGAACCACTTGATCACCATATAAGATATAATTACTACGTGGCGCCTTTGCTTTGATCATAAAATCAAACTTATCAGAGCAACCGCGTATTGTTTGATCAATCGGCGTACCGTTTACAAGATATTCGACAACGGCGCGAGGGATGATCAACGCCGAGTGATCTTTGTGCCATTCTAGATCCTGGTATTGATAGGCACCTTTGCATTTTAATTTACCGTCGTCGTACCTGGCGACATAACTATTAACATCACGGATCCACATATTAGAATAATACGCCGCCTCAAGAGTTAACCCGGTTAATTTCTCCCATTCTTGCCAGACGTCATTTAATAACCATTCTAGCGAGCGCGGTATTTTAACCGTTAAACCGTCGGTGTTAATTTGTATCATTTTTAAACCGGGTATTAATCGGAGCCGTTCGGCTAACATACATAGTAATAATTGACCGTTTATTGTGATCGCCATTGTATAGGCGGGATCGTAAAAGGGTGAGTATTTATTATTAGAGTCACCATATACACCGTTAAGCGCAAGTTTAAGCATTGCATTTTGTGGGGTGCCTTTCGCGTATTGTTTACGCTGATCGTACAAGTCTTTATAAATCTCACAAAAGCCGGTGCCTAAATGCGCCGGGTTAAGGTTATTAGCGATCGCTAGGTTCGGATAATAGCTCGCGACGTCCAGGTCTATAATAATATTATCAGCGTCGCTTTTAACGTGGCACCATTCGATCGATCCGTGTATACCGCCGACGCCGAAAACATAATCAAAGCCGTCAACCGTGGCGACAAGATCCTTAAAAACGCCTTTTGTCTCGGTTATAACTTGCTCCTTAAAGTAATTTAGTACGCGAGTAAATTCAGTGTTAGTAAATTCGACGTAAGGTAATACCGCGTTTTCTAATTGTATATAATCGCGTATGGTTTGACGCTTGGCGCCGCTCGGCGTGTAGCATGTACCTGGTGATCTTTTCTCTAGTAACTGAATAAAGTAATCTTTGCCGATCTTGGTGTCGTTATGATTAGTAAAATTATAATCATACGTCGCGCTCAGTTCGTCGCGAAACTTAATAGAGTCGAGACAATAGTCATAAAATTTTAAAGTTTCGCTTACATCATGCCTGTTATAAGTCTCGATGATCGGTAATTGCTCGAGCGTTAAAATGGTACCGGGTTTAATCGGTAGATCCTCGACAGACTCAGACCTCATATTTATTTGCAATACTTTTAACGACGTACGTCTCGCGGCATTATCGAAATGATTTATCTTATACAAGTCTATTTGCTTGATATAAGGTTCGCGGATAATGTGAGCATATTCGTTATCACTATTAATAATCGACATAGCTTTTAAATAAAGGTCGTACGGCGTTAATGTCGGGTAAATGTGTATAAACTCATGCAAGATCGGATAGTCAAAATGGACGTTATTAAAACCGACTAGCGCGATATTATTTTGCTTTACCCACATTAAAAAAGCGTATAAATCATTACTATCGTCGCGGCGTTCGCTGATCTCGTAATAATAAAATTCAGAGTTTACATTACACGCGCAAAAGCTGAAAAAATTAGGATATGTTTCGAGATCGTAAATTATATTAGTGTCAATATCTTGTCGCATTGTCGCATTACCTTATCGAGTATCAGATCAATCTTATACCCGTCTTTAATAGCAAATTTTAAACGCTCGTTTTGGCCGATATTAAAATTATAATTAGCGGATTTAGTGATCTGATCCGCTATCCTGGCTTTTTGCTCATAAGTAACATTTTTAATATCTTTATTGAGTAAGTCTAAAATTGTTTCAAAATAATAGTATTGCTTATAAATACTACGCAAAACGTTTTTTTGTTCCTCGAGCATCTTTAACCCTATTAATAAAAACCCGGACCACAATCGATCCGGGTGGTAACTTTTACGCTTGCATATAACCATTAGCGATCAATTGCTCGTCGGTCCAATTTTGCGCGATAAACGCGTCGTAAGGGACGCCGTTCGCCGCGGGTAGCATTATTTTACCACTAGCGAGATCGTTAGCCGGTGGCGGCGGTGGTGGTGTCATTACTGGCGGCGTAGGCGTAGGCGTAGGCGTAGGCGTAGGCGTAGGCGTAGGCGTAGGCGTAGGCGCCATACTAACGGCGCCAAATGCTTTAGCAACCTCGCTTTGTGACATACCGCCGGTAACGTCTAGTTTTGTCGCGTTACGGTTTACAATTTGCAAGCCGTCAATACCAAACTTACAACCTCTTTGTT
>Ga0307933_1001092_pt1 | contig 22750 bp, 9 predicted proteins | sample OrgLakmetageno88_FD_201811 | JGI IMG/M metagenome (GOLD analysis project Ga0307933, IMG submission 201811) | Saline water microbial communities from Organic Lake, Antarctica - #88 | ecosystem: Environmental > Aquatic > Non-marine Saline and Alkaline > Saline | place: Antarctica: Organic Lake... | reverse complement strand
TCGGGCAGCTGGTGGAGGGAAAAGAATCTTCATGACATGGCACAACTCAGAATTCAGAGAGCTAATAATAAATGGGACCAATATTGGAAAAGCGCTGCATAGTGCTACTCTTCGCAATTACACCCGCCACCAAGCCGCCGCTCGAATTGGGATTGCGCGGTCCACTGGCTTCGATTAGTTTTTGACAATAGTGTTCAAAATGCTTTTCCAACTGAGCTCTGCTGAACTTATCATGGTCAAGACCGACGACTGGGAAAGCTGCCGGGCGGTTACTGGTGCCATTTGAGCGTCGGCCGAAGCGCAACACGGTCCATTCGCCAGGAGGGGCGACCCACTCAAGGGTGCCGTCGGCGCTGAGATGTTTGGTTAAATCGATGATGCTTTCCGGATCGATGGTTTCCTCAGTTGGGTCAATCTCGGCGATCGTCGGGCCACTGACAAAGGCTGCAGAGCCATGCATATAATCTGTCCGTTGGTAGTAAGCCTGTTGATCTGTGTCCTCGATCGTTGCTTGGGTGGCGGGGAAGGCGTAGACTGCCACGTCTTCATAGAAGTCGACTTTGAGCATCTTCCACCAATGGTCTCGCTGTGGGCCAATAGGGAGTTTTTCTTTGAACTGGACTGGCCCCTTCACGAGGGTTTCTGAAGACACGAGATGCTGCATCGACTCCTCCGGTTTGATCCATGGCCCACCCGAGCCTGTCCAACCAGGGCCAATCCCAATAGTGACATCGATCCCGAGTTTTTTGGCTTGTGTCATTCCGTGGCTGAAGAGCTCCATCCACTCGGGGGTTAGCATATCGACAGGGCCACGAGGCAAGCCGACATTGACTTCCAGCCAGACCACATGGCCCATCCCAGCAGCTTTCATCGACTGGAGGTCGCGCGTCATTTCCTCCCGATCAAGATTGCCATCCATGAAATACCAGTAGGCGCCAGGTCGGGCGGCGTTCGGCGGATTCTGGAAGCTCTCTTCAAGGGGTAGCATTTCAGCCATGCCCGGGAATGTGTTAAACAAAAATGCTAGACTGAGGCCCACGCTTGAGCGCAGTGACCGTAGGAAGGATTTGTATGGAATGAGTTTCATATCAATAATTCAGTAGGGTGTCATGGTGAGGGGTTCAATTGTGTTTATATGATCTTGCTCACTATGATCTTGAGATGTCAGGATACCCTTCGCATGATCCAAAAGATACGGGAAGATTTTATGTCAATAGGTTGACGAAGTGGGGGATGGGAACATCATCAATTATTATTGTCAGGTATTACCCATTGAGGGCAAAAAATAAGTATGAATTTAAAGGCAATTCTCTAAAAGCAGTCCAACAATTGTGATAAATAATTCTAAAAAGACCGGTTTTGCATTGATTGCCAGTTTATCGATCATGGCCTTGCTGGTTTTGATCGGGTTGGCTCTTTTCTCGCTCGCTTCTGTCGCCACCCGTAGCGCCGAGGTTGCATCCGCCCGCACCCAGTCGCAGGCCAACGCGAAAATGGCCCTGATGGTGGCCCTTGGAGAACTTCAGCTGGAGATGGGGCCGGACATGCGGATCAGTGCCGAGGCTGCGATTCACGATTCCACCCCCGAAGACGAGACCATGGACGACGTGGCCCAACCACATTGGTTGGCCGTCTACGATTCCTGGGGCAACTGGCTTAACGCCGAGTACACGCCTGAAGGCAAACTGGCCTCGGAAGTCTCTAGCATCCGTGACACCTATGGCCCTAAGCGCGCCTCTATGTTTCGCCGCTGGCTCGTTTCGCTACCGGAAGAAATGAAGAACGATGTGGAGAGTGCGGTAAGCCCACTAAGGGAGGACGATGAAGTTGATGATTGGGTCATCATGGTGGGTGAGGGCACACTCGGTAGTGCTCATGTTGCTGCGAATCCTGAAAAGGTCACACGCGCCTACCGGATACCGGCAAGCGACCGCAGCAACTATGCCTGGTGGCTCAGCCCGGAAAATCACAAGGCAAAGATTGGCCTCGCTGCACGGGAGCGAGAACAGAACGGAGAACTCAGCGCCGACGAGTGGGCCACCGCTCAAGGGGTCTCCTCCGAAGTGGCTATCGGAGCCATTGATGGTCTCGAGAGCCTTGACACGAGCAATGCGGGTGCTGCCGAAAATGCGGGTCGCGTCATCAACCTCGGAACTTTGCCCTTAGTCGGTGTGGATGGAATTAAAGCTCAGGAAATGTTTTTTGATCTGACGGACGCGAGTTCCGGAGTGCTGTCCAACACCCGGAGTGGCGGATTGAAGAAAGATCTGAGCCTGCTGTTTGAGAATAGTGATACCGAACTTCAAACGGTTTCTCCACAATACGTGCAGGCGAGCCGCCTCGCACCTGAGCCCTCGATTCGCCCTCACAGCAAGGATATTCTCGCCTACGATTCGGATCTCCCCCGCCGTCCTTTCGCCGGCTGGCCGGACATGCGCCACTATTATCGCATGTATCGCGAAGATACCGACTCCGCATTGCCGGCGAGGGGCTCCGAAGGCGAAATCCGCTATCTTCAAAATGATGGCGGTAAGCCTCTAGCTACCATTATTGGACCTGAGAACATGCGAACCAACGTAGGCAACAGTGATGGAGACAACCGTTGGTTCGGTGAAAATGCCTATCTCAGGCACCCGATTCTCGTCCGCTATTTACTGATCCACAGCTACGTCACCGATCGATACGATGACACAAGAACGGGACAACCGGAGATTTCCCTGCACTATTTCGTCACCCCGGTGTTGATGCTTTGGAACCCGTATTCCACCCCCCTGGTAATGGAGGACCGAAGCTTTGGATTCAACGTCTCGGTTGGCGCTACATGGCCTCATCGGCTGTTGGCTTACGATGAGACAGGCACTCAGGTAACGGATAATAATAATATCGATAATGACTATCAGCCCGTCGCCGTAGGAGCTCCGGTGCCCATAACGAGTAACCCTAATCCGACATCGTTTGCACAGGGAGCACCGATCATCTTTGAGCCGGGCGAATTCAAGGTCTTCTCCTTTCCCGCGAATACAGTTCTGGACACTCAAGGAACAGACCTCAGTAATGATCCTCGATTTGCCCTTGTTCCCGGTTATGTGCCCGGTGCCCTGGGTAGCTTGGGGAGAATTCGTGACGACGGCAGACAATGGGGGGAGCGTGTTTCTAAAAATGGGAGCATTGCCGGGTTTGAAATTGAAGTTCAATTAAATATTGCTCGGGATGCCGCAAACACACGTGAGGGCAATACACCCGGCTCACTTACCATAAGGGGTGGGCCTGAGTTTAGTGACTTTAAAGACGACGGTCTACCGCCACATTATCAGATCGATTGGTTTCAAGAGAGCGAGCATTTTCAATCCGTCAGCAGGGACGAAAATGGGAGTCGGAATCCTTTGATTGAAACCAGCGATATCTTACCGATCGCTTATACCGTGATGACCCTTAAAACGACTAATTTAATTGAGACGAGTCCAGCTGCTTGGGACGAAGATTGGCGTTCGCGGAATTGGCTACACTCACCACCTTCCTACTTCGGAAGCGGGCTTTATATGAGTGAAGATGATACAACCGCCCATACTCAGCGTTTGGATAGCCCCTACCAGGTTTCTTTTGGACCCTCCTCACCCAGTGAGTTGCAGAAGTTTACAGGTGAGACTTTTGCCGGGAAGCCCTTTTTAGGCGTTGGATCCAATCCGTATGAAAAGATCACCTCAGCACCTTCTATTGAGCTGCCAAGTGCGCCGCTGAGTAGCCTCGCCTCTTTTTCCGGCATGCGGATGAATCCGGGTTGGATATGGCCTCAGGACCTCAATCCTGATTGGGAAATTCGCCTCTACGACGGCCAGGCGTCTGGTGGCCAAAGATTGACTGAAATGGCAACAGACAATGCCTCGGCTTCAGACTACGGCGGATCCAGTAAGGTCTTCATGTATCAGAGTGGCATCACGGGCGGCGGTATTGGCAACTCCTTCATCCACCCGATGATCCCGCGTGAGGAGGTCTACCACAAGCACGATAATTCTATCAGTATGGATATAGTGAACTGGGGCAGTTTCGCTAATAGCGAACCTTGGGCGATCAACAATATTTTACAGACTGTAGCAAACGACACCGAGGCCTACTCAGACTACTGGGATCACGTGCTTCTACTCAACGATGCCTTGTGGGACGAATACTTCATTTCGTCCATCGCCGACCAAACGCGCCCCTGGGCCAGCGAGGCCGACAATCTTCAGGCCAACCTCGATGCGCTCACGGACGGCGATCCCCTAACAACTTTACCCATCAACCGCTATGATTACTATGATGCTGGTCTTGCTGACTCCGAAGTTCAGGATAAGCTGACTCAGGATGATGCTTATCTGCGGGCAGCGGAGCATCTTACCGTGGACGGCGCTTTCAATGTGAACAGCACTTCAGTGAAGGCTTGGTATGCTCTTTTTAAAGGTATCCGCGAGCGTAAGCTCTACTTCCGTAATACCGACACGGGAAATCTTGAAGAGGTAGATGTGCCCGACGAGCACATTGCGCTTTCGCGTTTTGATACGCCGACCACGGATCAGGAGATGACCGATCTCGGGACCGGGATTAATAGAGATGACGGCCATGATGCTTGGAGCGGCGTGCGCTTTCTCGACGATGATCATATCCGGTTGCTGGCGCAGAAGTGCGTGGAGCAGGTCAAGAAGCGCGGCCCCTTCCTGAACTTCTCAGAATTCATCAACCGCCGCCTCGAAGACAGTGAGTTGGGCCTGATGGGGGCTTTGCAGAGCGCGATTGACTATGATGACGCTAGTCCCGAGCCCGAATCTATCAACTACCGCTACAAAAGCACCAACAACCTCAGAATTTCGCCCAGTGATCTGGGCGACAACGAGTACGAGACTCCGGAGGCTGTTGAAGGCTCCCGTCTGGCAGGCATTCCCGGCTACGTCATCCAATCCGATTTGCTCAAGCCCATCGCCAACACCCTGCAGGTGCGCGACGACACTTTCCGTATTCGCGCTTATGGCGAAACGCTGGACCCCGAAGGGCGGGTCATTGCTCGCGCCTGGTGCGAGGCGATCGTCCAGCGCAATCCCGAATACCTCGACCCCGGTAACGATGCTTACGAGGCGGCGTTCAACTACGAGGCCGCCCCCCCGGATGGCTATGACCCCCGCTGGGATGGTGAGTTAGTTCCCAACACTGCTCTGACCGACACCAACCGGCAGTTTGGTCGCAAATTTGAAATCGTGAGTTTCCGTTGGTTGACCCCTGATGAAGTCTAGCATGTTGAAGAAAAAATATATTCTCTGGATCGGCCTACTGATCCTCCTGTCCTGCCAGTGGGTTTGTGCGCAAACACCACCCGATCGGACAAAGGAAGTGACGGGCCGAAAGGCGTGGATCATGGCGACCAGCATGCCCGACGATGTGATGAAGCCGCTCAAAATTATTTCAGACGGAAAGCTGGAGGAAGTTAAAATTTACATGCGATCGATGGGCCAGCCGGTCAAGGTCGACGAAACTGGTATTGTCCGTGCCGTCAAAGAAGTCATTGGCGAGGACGGCGAGGTGCTTTATGAAAATCTATCGCTGAGTATCCTCCCTGAAGGGGTCCGCGAAGCGCTCATCGTGCTGGTGCCCCGAAAGGAGGGCGCTGAAGGCCTGCGCTTTAATTCAAAGGTGATCGATCTTGCGAAATTTAAGGGAGGCGGGGTCCTCTATGTGAATCTGGTCAGCACCAACATCGGCATCAAGATTGGTGAGCAAAAGGCACTGGTAAAGCCTGGAGGCATGGAGTTCATCAACCCGCTTGATCAGAACGAGAAGGGGGTCATGCCCGTAGCCTTCTACTACGAGGTGCCGAAAGAGAAAGAGTGGAAACTAATGACTTCCTCAAAGATGGCCCTTTACGAGTCCAGGCGGGAAATTTGCATCTTCTTCTATAATGCAAACATCGAAAACGTGGACTTTCGGGGCATACCCTTTTTGACTCCTAGGTCTTAGTCGATACACCTCAAGGCATCGCAAAGCATGGCACGAATCAAAACAGCCACCATCACGGAGCAGATAGCAACCCATTTACGCGAGGCCATTCAAACTGGCCACTGGGTGGATAAAATGCCCGGGCGCGATGCACTGGCTGCCGATCTTGGGGTGAGCCCTCGAAGCACCCAGAAGGCATTGAAGATTCTGGAACGTGAAGGCTTATTGGTGCCACAGGGCCAAGGCCGTAACTACAAGATTCAACTTCCAGAAGAAGGACTGGAGGTTCGGCCGATGCGGGTGGCTATGTTGGTTTTCAAGCAGGCTGACAAGAACGATGCATTTATTATAGAGCTTCGCCATCAACTCGATGATGCGGGTCATATAACAATCTTTCCCTACGAGGGTTCGCAGGATTTGGGTATGGACGTGAAACGGGTTGAGCGCCTTGTGCTTAAAACGAGGGCTGATGTCTGGTTGGTGTTCAGTGCCTCGAGACGAATACTGCAATGGTTTGTGGATCATAACATCAAAGTTTTCGCTTTGGCGGGGCGGCGATTTAATGTTCCCATTGCCGGAACCGGGCCAAATAAAGTGCCACTCTACAACGAGGTGACTCAAAAACTAATCAGTCTGGGGCACCAACGTATTGTAATGGTTTGCTCGAAAATTCTAAGATATCCTGCCCCCTCGAAAACAGCTAGGGAGTTTGTCGATACGATGGAAACAAACGGCATACGGACCGGTTCCTACAATCTTCCGGATTGGGAAGAGACTGCGGAGGGATTCAATGAGTTGCTTGATTCTCTCTTCCGAGCAACGCCGCCCACCGCCATGATCTTTGACGAAGCCTTTCAGTATTACGCAGCCTGTCACTATTTTATGCATTGTAATCTAAGAGTGCCGCAGGACGTTTCCCTTGTATGCAGTGACGCTGACCCGGGCTTCAATTGGTGTCGCCCATCTGTCGCCCACTTTTTCTGGGACTATCAACCGATCGTTCGCCGTATCATGCGCTGGATGGAAAATATTTCCCGTGGCGTCGATGATCGGCGAAAAAGTTTCACCAAGGCGGTCTTTGTGAATGGGGGAACGATCGGTCCGCCGCCTGATTGAAAATGCACAAGCGACTTTTTTCTCTCTCCCTCTCTCTCTCTGATATTAATCCCCATGTCAAACCGACACACTCCCGCCGTCGTAGCGTTTCTACTCATTTGCCTATGTCTGCCTTGCCAGGCGGCAGATGGCCCCAAGGAGCCGATCCCAGACCTGACCAAGGGGGAGGAGTTGACGCGCGCTAATAAACGATGGGCCGGCCCCATTGGGGTGCAGCTTAGATATTGGCGTCCGCGCCAGGGCAGCCAGGAGCAAAAATGGGTGCGTCAGTTGCAGGTGCTTCAGATTGAGGAAGGTTCTCCTGCGGATGGTGTGCTTGAAGTGGGAGACGTTATTCTGGGAGCGGATGGAACAGGGGCCAAGCAGGTATCTCAATTTCAGGGTGCGCACTCGACCTTGATTCCTATTGCCAATGCGATCACTGAAGCTGAGGCGAGGAAGCCGGCCGTGTTGAAGCTTTTGGTTTGGCGCAAGGGCCAAACCGGTACCATTCCTATTCAGTTAGAATACTTGGGGCGCTATTCGGAGACGGCTCCCTACAACTGCCCCAAAAGCAATGCCCTATTGCGCAATGGCATTGCGCACTTGGCCAAGGCAGAAAACGTGGACAAGGCGGGCTTTGGCATTCTCTGCCTTTTGGCGGCCAACGACCCGACCAACCCCGACAATGAGAAGCATCAAGCCCTTGCGAAAAAATGGGCACATGAACTCGAGTGGGGAGATAACCCCTGGTACTCCGGCCCCAACTTGATTGCGCTCGCCGAGTATTATATGGCCACCAAGGACGAGAGCATCTTTCCCAAGCTCGTCGCCCATGCCGAAAAGCATGCGAAGGGCGTGAGCTGGTTTGGCACCACGGGGCACCGATGGGCTGAGCCTGCGCCCGATGGGTCCAGTAACGGCAGGATCGGGGGCTATGGTCCGATCAGTTGCAGCGGCACTCTGGGCTTTCTCGGGCTGTCTCTGGCGCGTGAAGCCGGCGTCAAAAGCGAGGTAGTGGAAAAATCCTTTAAGGCCCAGGAAATCTTTTTCAGTCACTATGCCTTCAAGGGTGGCTTGCCCTATGGTGAGCATCCGTACGGTCTCACGACCGGCCTCGGGGACTACAACGGCAAGTGCGCCATGTCGGCGCTGGCTTTGTCATTGGAAGAAGGGCAGGAGGAGCAGTCCAAATACTTTGCCAGCAAGGCCGCACTCTCCTCGGACGGTGTGCGCGGTTACGCCCATGGTGGCCCCTTCTTTGGCCAAGTATTCCACCCCCTGGGGGCAGATTTGCTTGGAGCCGAGTCTGCCAATCTTCAATTCCGCGAGATTCAGTGGCACTTGGACCTGAAGCGCCGCTGGGACCACAGCCGCATCTTCGATGCCAGAAGCAATCCTTACGAACATTTCAGTTATGCGGCCACCGCCATGCTGTTTTATGCCTTACCACTCAAGCAACTCGTGATCACCGGACGCGACAAGAATCCGGCACTTGAATTCAGTGATTCCGAGTTAGGGGAACTTTTTGCGGTGCAGCAGTTTGATCCGGCCCAGGCAACGATACGGGAACTGGTTAGTGCACTTCCGCGTTTTTATGGTTATTATCGGGGGCCAGTTGGTGACGAGTTGGCAGCTCGTGTCAAAGCAGAACCCAATGCATCGGGATGGCCGGGCTTGATTGATGGTCTTCTGGCCATGGCGGCCGACGCCGGGCTCAACCAGTATGGGCGCACGGGAGCCTTTTATACCTTGATGAAAATCAAGGAAAACAACCGCGAACCTGTGCGTTCGATGAAGAATACTGAAATTGCGACGACGATGGCCTCTCTGTTGCAGGATTCGGATCCTTACATTCGATTTGCTGCGGTACGGGTGCTTCAGGAAATAGATTCTGCGGTGGTGCGCCTACACATCGATGCGATCATGGAGGCGATTGTCGCGATTGAGCGCCCGACCTTTCCACTCAAAGAAGGGGACCCGCTGCAATGGTCCCACGCGATTATGGGCCAGTTGCTCGTCAACCATGCCTTGAAGGAGAGTCTTGATGGGGTGAACCGGGCCGAGCTCATCCCCGCAATTCGCTCGTTGCTCAGGACGCCGTCCGGTCGGACGCGCGCGTTGACCACCAAGTTCCTTTCCAAGTTCAATAAAAAAGAGACCTTAGCAGTTTCCGATCTGCTCATCGACAACATTCAGACCTCACCGCCGGCCGATGCCATGTTTGGAAGTGGCACGGGTCCCAATGCTCAGAGGGCGCTGTCCAATCATCTTTTCGAGGAGGCTTTAATTTTGAGCATGGCTTATCATCCGAAGGAAGCCCTCAAGGATAAGATTCCTCAGAAATACGGTAAGGCGGTGTTGGACTTGCGTGGCAGACGCGAATTCATGCAACATATGGGCGAATTGCAGCTGGTACTAGGCGTGGATGTTCAGGAATTAGTGGAGGACCTCATGGATGGGGAGGCCTCCGAATCTCTACCAAGCCTCAAGCACATTCATTCCGTTAAAGCGGTTGAGCCCGTGCTAAAGTTGCCTGCAAACAGAACGCAGTTGCATGTGGATGCCACGAACTTCGGCGATCGAACTAGAGATGGAACCACCTACACCTGGCGCAAGGTCTTTGGCCCCGGGAAGGTAGGCTTCACGCCGAATGGCACCGCGAGCAGCAAGAGCACAACGATCAGCTTTGACGATAACAAGCCCGGCAAGTATCGCTTGGAGGTGGAAATGACGGACACTCTGGGGCTCACTGCAATGCGTGAGACGGTGACCGTTGACCTCTACGATGCCAACGGTAAGGTGCCTGTCAATCGCCCTCCGTATGCCCAGTCACAAGAGCTTGAGGCCATTCCTGGTCAGCCGGTTCGTGTCAAGCTCACGGGAGTGGATCCCGATGGTGACGATCTCAGTTATGTGGTATCCAAGTTGCCCTCCCATGGCAGTTTGACGCGAGCCGACGGCAGCCCGTTCGAGGCGATGGCAGCACTGGATGGAGTCCTTGACTACACGGCAAATTACGCCAATTCAGGCAGGGACCAATTGGACTTCCTCGCTATGGACGGGGAAGGGGAGGCGGCTGAGGGAATGGTTCGTTTTGACCTATCTGATAAGGGTGTCGGTGTCGCCGTTTATGAAAGTTTCAATTACCCGGAAGGGCCCATTCACGGCCTTGACGGTCGAGGTTCCTTTGGCTTTGCCAAGCCATGGGAGGTCACAGAGGCAGATCAGAGATACAAGGTGCTTCTGAGCCCCCTGGAGGGCTCTACGTCCGGCGCTTCCATCAGCTATAGGGATCTGCCATTTTCGGGTGGCCGTCTGATCGGGCAACATCACCGTACGGCCAGCCGTGCGCTCGATCGTAGAGTGCTGGATGAACTCCAACTCCTGGATCATGGCGGGGAGTTGTGGTTCAGCCTCTTTATGGAAGTTCCGGAGGTGAGTTTTGATCTTATGGGACCGGAAGTCCGGGTTGGGTTCAGTACTTCGTCACGTAGATCGAGGATTTTCGCGACGCTTAACGGTGACAAGGCCGGGGACGACCGCAACCTATGGGGTGGTTCAGACAAGCTCAGGTTTACATCGTCCGTACCCGATATGATCATCGGCCGTTGCCGCTGGGGGAAAACCGCGACGGGCCCTGATCTGGTGGAAATCTTCCGTGTCTACGATGCTCCTGTATCTGGCCCGATCTTGATCGAAAATCCTGTTGCTGTGCTCCGTGAGGTGATCGACCAGCAGTCTATCGATCAAGTGCGGATCCACCTTCGATCCGAAGGGGGTGTGGATGAACTTCGCATCGGTCCGACATTAAACAGCGTCATGATCGGAACCAAGCCGCTTCGTTGATTATTCCTGAGTGGTGTGTTCTTTGCGGATGTAGATGGTGTAGCCGGGTCGGAAGTCTTTAGGCAGATTTTCCGAATCCAAGCCTTGTTTGTTCAAGGCCTTTTCGAAATCCGGTTCTTCGATGAGGAGAAAATCGACCCCCTCTCTAGTTTGGAAAATTTTCATCTTGCGTGCTGCCCCGAGACTACTGCTGATGAGCGTATCGCCAGACCAGAAGGTGAAGTTACTTAAATGTCTGGTCTTTGAGGTCTTACCATTTTTCTCCAAAACAAGCGTGTCCTTCAAATCCGTGTGCAGGACTTTGCCGTTCTCGAACTTCAGCTTCTTCAGCCAACTGAGGATGGCATCTTCCGTGCCCTCAGGTGTTTTCGGACGCGGCCAGACCGCCCAATACCAAGTGCCGACGAGTTGTTCGTTGGGTGCTTGACCGGTATAGGTATACATGTCTGCGTCGTTGCCGCTTAGATAAGACTTCAAGCTTTCTTTTGGAAGGCGCTTCACAAATTCCCGCCCTTCATCGGAAAAAGCGATCACCTCTGCGAAGGCTTTTCGTTTTATTGGGGCACCCCCTTTAATCACGGCGATCCCACTTTCGCCATACATTACAGTAGGCAGCGCTTTGTAAACCTGCTTCATGAGCTCCAGACCGTATTTCTGAATCTCCGGATCAGCATCATTCAACCCTTCCGTGATATAGCGAGCTCGGTTCACGATTGGGAAGGCGGTTGCTTTCCCGATTGCCCGGGCAATCGGGGGGAAAAGGTCTTTGTAACTGGATTTGTCGTTAAGGAGCGGTATACTGGAACTGATCGCAGAGCCTTGGATCCAATGTTCCTCGTGTTCAATCAACTCGACCAACAGGTCTTTGAATGTTCGCAGGTGGCCGATGTCGCTGTGCTCGAGGAGCCCCAGGGCCCACTGCTTCACATACCACGAGCCATTGGGATCACGGATAAGTTGTTCAACCCGCTCCATCATTTTGTCAGTGACTCGGCTTGGATCGGCGTTTTTTGAGTGCCAGGTGCCATAGAGGTCGTGCAGGGCCATCACACCCACATGTTGCATTCGGGGATCGGGGGAAAGCAGCATGCCTAGTATAAATTCGTCTTTTTTCAAGCGGACAACGGCTTCCTTAGCTTCGAATCGATGGGTGATTTCCGGGTGATGCAAGTAGGTTATGATATCCCGATTGGAAACGTCTTTACTCCGCAAAAGCTGAGTGACCGGGTCGCCAACATTGTCGTGCACCGTCTCCTCGAAAACTTTGCTTTTGCCCCATGGGCCACCGGGCACCGGATAGGAGGAGCTGAAGGCGTCGTCGAGCGGGTTCCCCCAGGGACGCTTGGGAAGCTGGTAGGATTTTGCGTAAGGGCTTCGAGGCGCTCCGAAGAGCTGGAGCTGTTTGCGAGGCAGCGTGTAGTTGAGTGCAAAGTAGGTGCCCCAGGCGATGCGGTGGCTACCGACCGACTTGTCGTAATTTGCCTCTTTGCCGCCGGCAATGCCGATGCCTCCGTCGTGACGACGGGAGAGCTCTAAGATCCAGCGTCGGGCATTCATGTATTCGCGGTATTGCTCCGGGCGCTTATCCATCATCAGTCCCATCGAGGCCGACTTCCATATTTCACCCAGGCCTCCGCCAGTATGGCCCATGTGATAGGTCGTGATGCCATAGTAGCTCTTCATGGCATTGATCTCGGCAGCCTGAGCGTAGATGGAGTTTTCGCCCTCTGGCGTAAGGTTGGTGGCTGCTGCCATAGCGAGCGCCAAGCCGCTCGTCTTGCCATTGCAATCCCCATAACCTGGTTTCGAGGTGAAGTCGCCATAAGGCACGCTGCCGCGCCCAGAATAACGGTAGAAATGGCGTAGGCTACTCTGCAGGGTGAATTCATCCACATCGACCCCGCAGGTCTTTGCCATTAGCAGATAGGTCAAACAGTGAACCCCGGAGGCGTTGACGTGCCCGCCATTTTGATAGGGGTAGCTGCCTAAGCCACGTCCGGCCCAGCCACCGTTATAAATGGTGTCCCGTAGATGGTCGGCCCCTGCTTGAATCCTAGGGAGCACTGACTTGTCCCCCGTGCGGAGATAGTATTCACAAAAAGCCAGTCCCGTCATACCGACGGACCAGTTCATGTTACCAGCGTCCGCTCCGTTTTGGATCCATTGACGAACAACAGCGAGATCTTTTTCTTCTCCAGTCGAAAGCAGAAAAAGCATTCCGCTCCATTCATTTTTATCATGCTCGATGATCCGGTCGGCCAGGTTGCGCACGATCTTCTCGGATTTCGGACAGTTCAGGGGCCAGCTAGGACTGTATTCGCCGAATACCGGGATCGTGACTGTGACCTTGCCCTTATTCTTTATCAGTAGGTCGATCCGGCCGTCGCTGGCTTCCGCATTCGTGATCAGTTGAGCCAACACTTTGCGGGGATCGTGCGAACGATCTTTCAAACTCACCCCATTGATACTCTCAATGACCTGACCCTTTTCCAACTGACCCGTCTTCGCTGCGGGGGATCCTACCTCCACATTGTTGATTTTCATGTTAAAGCCTTGCTCCAACTGAATGCCGATTCCCACCGGGCCAAAGTTCTGAATGGCCCATCCTCTACGATCATTCACCTTTGGGGCCGGATTAAAGGCTAAGTCGATGAAGTTACTGGCGTGTGCGGTATGCAATACTGCTACCGTTAAGGCGAGTGCTAGGACTAAATTTCTGCGGGGATGTATCATAATGCAATCTCTTTGGGGTCGTGCTGACCCTTTATAGAATCAGCAGAGAACTTTATAACTAGCCTCGAGCTAAAAACGAGAAATTTTTTGGCGGTGCGACACAAAGACATCGCGCCCGGTAACAGATAGAGGGGCATTCGCTCTACGGGCGTAACGGCAACGATCCGATTCGCAAATCCACAGAGTATAAGGCTCGAAAGGGAGTCTGCGCTCAATGCCCGGTCAAAGATTAATGCACCAAAGCAAAGGCTGGACGCACGGTGGCACGACACGATCAGCAGGAACTGGTGACAAAGGGGAGAGTTCAGGCAAAATCCAAACCAGCGCAGACAAGAACCGGGTGTATAGAGACGGATCGCCTTATTTTGAAAGGTTTAGGCCGTCTCAGGGAGCCGGTTGAGGCCTTCCTGCGTTCATTGCTGATCTCTCTCGTAATAGATGGGCGCGAGTTAAAGCACTCACTGGGAATTTGATTTATTCAGGAAAATCGCATTTAAGGCCCTTTGGGCAACAGCCCCTAACGACATGACCCTATACGATACCTCTATACGATACGAAGCCCAATGTCCTCGTGTTGAACCCTGCAATCGTATTGGAATAGGCGTGGCAAGCTAAATGATCGACTCTAGCGTTCACAGCATGAATACCACAATTGCCTCCCGATTTGCATATATTGCAATTCAACCTTCACCTCCGGCGGCTTCGCCGCTAAAAAAGCAAATTCCTATCAGCTAAACCGAAGCCAATGAAAGCAAAGAAGTTATTCTCAGGTATTTTCGCCCTCGCGCTGCTCTTGTCACCCACCTGGGCGGTCGATTCAACGGCCGCAAAGGCGAGGCTGGTGCCGGCGGATCTGCGTTGTGAGTATATGGTTGAGCCAGTCGGCGTGGATACCGTATCGCCCCGCTTTAGTTGGAAGATAGCCCCCCAGCCCGGAGCCCGGGGGCTCGTCCAGTCTGCCTGGCAAGTCAAAGTGATGGATGCGGAAGGTGCAATACTCTGGGATTCCGGCAAAGTAGTTTCTCCGCAATCGGTTAATATCGCCTATATCGGAGCGCCTTTACAATCGAGTCAGGATTGCCGCTGGCAGGTCCGGCTTTGGGGCCCGGAGGACCACGCTGGCAGCTGGAGCGAACCCGCGCGTTTCGTCATGGGCCTCTTGGAGGAGTCGGATTGGACCGGGCCCTGGATCCGTTACCGTCTGGCTCAGGACGTCGATCATATCTGGTATCGCAAGAATTTCAAACTGGAGGCTGTGCCGGAGCGCGCCATCCTTCACCTTGCATCGATCGGTTACCACGAGCTTTACGTCAACGGTCGCCGCATCGACGACCGAGTACTAGCTCCCTCGGTATCGAATCTGAAAAAGAAAGTCTTTTATGTTAGCTACGACGTGCAGGCTTTCCTCCAGCCCGGCAAGAATGTGATCGGTGTCTGGACTGGGGCGGGCTGGGCCATGGCAGACGGGTCTTTTGGCAAGGGTGTGTGGGAGCAGGACTCGGTTATCCGGGCTCAACTAGACACCTCGGACGGCTTCAGCCTGAGCACGGACGGGAGTTGGAAAGCCCAGATCAGCCACATGAAGCATCGCGGTAAATGGAAAGGCGGCGGTCGCGGCGAATATGGCGGCGAAGTTCTGGATGCGCGTCTGAATATCCCAGACTGGAATCAGGTGGACTATGATGACCGCCTCTGGTTGCAGGCCACGGCCTACACCGAAGAGGGACTTTCGATGAAGCGTTACTATATCCGGGAACACCTGATCGAAACCGTCACGGGTAAGCAATTGAAAGCGCAACTACACGAACCGGACCGGAAGGTGCGGGAGATGAAAGCTATTTCCGTGAGCTACGATCCGGAGACAGACCGCGCCCGCTTCGACATGGGTGTCAACTTCACTGGTTGGCTGGAATTCGATTTGCGGGGCGGCGTCGAGGGGCAGCGCGTGCTCTTTAAGACGGCCAATCGCGAGGAGATGCTCGAAGAATTCGATCAACTCAGTGTCTACATCCACGACGCTTCCGGCGAAGGCACTTTCTCGCATCGATTCAACTACATGGCGGGGCGCTGGATGTTGGTCGAGGGTCTGGGCTACGCCCCGAAAATCGAAGATCTGCGGGGCTACCTCATTACCAACGACCGCAAACGGATCGGCTCCTTCGAATGCGCCGACCCGCTTTTCAATCAAATCTACGAGAGCGATCTGGCCACCTATATCGCCAATACGGTCAACGGTGTGACCATGGACTGCCCTCACCGTGAACGCTACGGCTATGGCGAGGTCGCCCTGGCTTGCTCCTGGGGGCCCGGCATCCCCAATTATGAATCGGCCGCTTACTACCGGAAGGTGATTCAGGACTGGATTGATGTGCAGCGCGACGACGGCTTCGTCAACACCATCGCCCCGCAAGTTTACCGGGGAGCCGGCGGGGCACTCTGGAGCAGTGCCCCGGTCACGCTGGCTTGGGAGTTTTACCGCGCCTACGGCGATCTGCGCCAATTGGAGACAAGTTATGCCTCGATGCGAAAGTGGGTCGATTACCTCCACGAGCATGTTTCCGAAGAGGGTGTGCTGACGCCCTACGAATCGCCCAGCCGCTTCCTCGGGGATTGGGCCACGCCCCACGGCAGCGAATACGGCAACACCGAGGCGGCCAAGCTTTTCAATAACTGCGTCTATGCCTATTGCCTTGACGTGACCGCCAAATCCGCCCGGGCGCTCGGGCGGGATGCCGAGGCGGAAATTTACCAGCAACGTCTGGCTGCCCTGCGCCCGAGCGTCCATCGCAAGTGGTATAACGAAGCGACAGGCCTCTATCACGATGGCCGCCAGCTTTCGCTCGCCTTCCCCTTGTTTGTCGGTGTCACGCCCGAGCATCTGCGTGAGTCGGTCTTGGAGAAATTCATCGCCGAGATCAAAGTGAACAAGCCTTACCTCGACACCGGAAGCTCTGGCCTTCCGATTCTGCTGAAGTTTGTGGTCGACCACCTCAAGCGTCCCGAGCTGATCAATCATTGCCTGCAATCGACCGAGATGCCGTCTTACGGCTACTTCCTGAAACGCGGACAAACCACCTGGCCGGAATATTGGGAGGTGGACGACATCCCCAGCCGCATCCACACCTGTTACACGGGGATTTCCGGTTGGTTCGTCCGGGGGGTGGCTGGGATTCAGCCAGACTCAGACCATCCGGGCATGCAAAGCTTCCGTATCGAGCCGAAGCTGGTCGCGGACTTGGAATGGGCCAAGGCCCGCTCCGCCTCGCTTTACGGGACGATTATCAGCGAGTGGTCCCGTCAGGGCAAAGAGGCCGTTTTCGTGATCGAGGTGCCTCCGAATACGAGCGCCACCCTCGCGATTCCCTCTCTTGCCCCGGAGGAGGTCCGGGAAGAGAGCAGCCTGGCCGGTGAATCGGAGGGAGTCTCCTCCCTCGGTGCGGCAAACGGAGCAGCCTTATTCAAAGTGGGTTCCGGCCGCTATCGCTTCATCAGTCGAGTGCGCTAGAATGCCATCAACCATGTTGTTTCATTCATGTAGAGAGATACTCCTTCAGGAGAAAGCGTGCCCCCACCAAGTTCGAGGTAGTTTCGCTGGTGCTTTGGATCCGTTACCTGCTCTCTCACTGGGGTTCCCTCCTTCGCCAAGGCTACGGCGGGCAAGCCCGTTTTTCCGTTCAATTCTTCTCTCCAGTCCTTCCACCCATGGCCTCTGGCTGGCAACCGTTCCGGTGTGGGGGGCTTACTCTTCAATAACCCCCAATTCCAATCAATCTTCCTCGTGTAGTGTGGTTGGTCACTTAACTTGAGGGAAATGGCTCAATTCTCACTTTTTCACCTTTCTCTCTGTGAAGAAGTTAGCCGAAACCAGCACCTAGCTTTGTCTCTGGAGAACGGTTATTCCATCGGTGTATTGCCCTGGAGGATGCTTTGGTAGCTATCGCCCATGCGGATCTCGTCGATGCGAATTTTACCAACTCGGAAGATGGTGAGTGTGTCGAAGAGGGATTGGTTGACCTTTGTTTTTGTGATGAAGACAGGCTGGGCTGGAAGGCGTAGGTTTTCATCGGGGCGATAGACTTCAATGATGTCTTCTTCGGCTCCCCAAGTGCATTTGGCGACGAGGAGGCGGTCTTGTTTCAGAGAAACTCCCGGGGATCTTGGCGGGACTTCCGTTGTGTTCACGCTTTCACCGAATCTGCTGGTTGCTATGGCTTGGTATCGCCCGTTGAAACCTATGCCCACGCCCTCGAAGTCCAGATTAGGATCTTCTTCGATAAAGTTGTGACTACCATCTGCTTTGATGGAGCGGTTCGCGAGTAAGATTTCCACCCTTTTGTGCCAAACTACATCTGTGCCGATGATGACGCTAATCCACAGGGTTTTACCATCGTCGAGAAGACCGCGGTTTTTTAAGGCATCGGGATGGATGCGGCGGCTACCGACCAATGCCCCAGCGTCCCTATCTGGAGTGAATGCGCCGCCTTTAGTTGGGAGCTTACCGAAGGTGTGAGATTTGGAACCGAGAGAGGAATGAGGATGGCCAACCCAAGGCTCCGCGAAGCCGATTTCGTGGGTGCCAGTGGCTTGATCCAATTTTTTCTGCGTGTAGGCAAAGGGCTCGTAGAGAGCTACTGGGAGCTTACTAAGTGGGCTGACGTTGAATGTGAGACTGGCAGCTTTTGTTTGGCCTTCACTATCGGTGACTTGGTAGCTGACTTGATCTTTTCCTGTGAAGCCGACGTCCGCAGTGTAGATCCATTGATCGCCACTAGGTGTAAATGTGCCTTGGGATGGTGCGTTAGAAATCGCCACATTCAGAGCATAGCCTTCGGGGTCAGAGGCGGGTAACTTAAAGCTGAGAGGGGATCCTGAGGTGGTTTCTAAAGTGCTGCTCTTGGCGATTGGAGGAGCGTTTCGTGGAAGCTTACCTTGAGAGTCTGTCAGCATGACACCGACTTGCTTAGTAAGGGTAGTGAGTCCGCTGGCGTCGCGGTAAGATACTTCGAAGAGATATTTCCCAGGTTTACCATCGAAGCTGGCGGTAGTCGTTGCGGCCTCAGCGTTGCTATCGGGTGAGAAGGTGACTGCTCCTGCGCCGTGGATCTTTTTCCAAGTAAAAATAGGATCTCCACTTAGGTTATGATCGAACTCCGCAGTGAGGGTCGTTTTCCCTGTGGAGGTTTTCAGTTTCTGTGGTTGAGCGGTTACATTGCTTAGCTGATTGAGTGTCTTAAGCTGTCGAGGCTTAATATCGCTGGTGACTTTGGCGAGTATCTCTTTGGCTTGTTTTTGGTATCTTCCCGCTTCTGTATGAAATTCGATGAAGTCGATGATGTCTTTTTGCTTGGAAGAGGCTTTAATATCAGAACCATACTTTTTCAGAATTTCTAAAGCTATCTTGGGTTGCTCCTCGTAGAGCTGTTGTGCCAAGGTGATGCCCTCTTCATAACCGAATCTTTGAAGAAGTGAGAGGCCTTCTTTACGCACGCCGCTAGAGAACATCCTATCTGCTGGAGCAGCTTCTTCCACGGAATTGACAATGACGTCTGAAAGTTGGCGGAATTCCTCTTCGGTCAGTTTACCAAACATCGTGGCTCCGACAGCAGAACGTGTAAGTCCGATATGGGATTTCGCGGCTGCGCGAATGGCAGGAATCAGGAGACTGCGATCAACTCCGACGAGGTCGTGCTTGTTGAGCAGCCCAGGAGTGCCGTAATTACCTCCAAAATAAAAGAGCTTTAAGCAAAGGTAATAGTGCGCGAAGTTTACAGGGTCGTGCTCGCAAATGGGAGAGGCTGGGCGCCAAGTGCTAACGCACGCTTTCAGGATTTCGTTAAGGTAATTTTGATGTCCTTGTGTATTAATTGCTCTAGCCGCAAGTGCGCGGACAACGTGGTCTTCATCAGTGAGCAATGGAATAATGAGATCTCCTGTCGCGGCAGGTTGCCAAAAAATACCGCCTAAGCCACTTAAAGCACCGTATTTCTCGTAGCGATGTTTCGGGCTTTTAAGCATTTCAGAAAATCGGGAAACCATTCTGTCTGTTTCGAGCCTGAACCCACGTAATCTATCAGCTGCGCGATTGCGAACGATGGGTGACCAATTTGAAATGTCGGCGAGGGCTTCGTCCAAAGTTTTATCCTTTGCATTATAAAGAGAGGCTTTTTTAATTTCTGGTAGCACCCTGCTATCGATCCAGTCCTTGCGGTCGAGCTCTTTGCCGGTGATGTAGATTTGTCTCAGTGGAGCTGCATAAGTGAGAAGTGTGGAGGCTGCCATTTCAAAACCAGCTTGATTGTAGGGTTTACTGCCGTTTGTGGTTTTATTATAAGCATCAAAGGAGAAGCTGCCGTCCCAGCGGCGGCTGAGATCGTATCTCCAAGCGAGTTCACCAAAGTATTGGGAGAGAGCGTGACCACCGATGGCATTAGCACCGAGAGGCTCCCAGGTGAAGTTGAAGAAAGGTCCTTGGTGGCCGATGTCGCGCTCGGTCACGGAGGCACCTGCCATCATGCCAAAGAAATCACGGGCGTACCTTTCCCCAAGAAGGCCGTAGGTGATGGCGGCGAGTCCGTTTTTTCCATTGTTGGAGTGGGAGGTGAAGTGAGGGGCGTGCTCGCCATAGCCGATCGCGCCCTGATCCACGAAGGAGGAGTAAAAACGGCGGGCTCGCTCGATAGCGGGCTTAATCTCAGGTGCGGTGACACCTGCCTTGTCAGCGATGGTGAGACCGAGCCATGCGGGCATGTTGGCACTATTCAGCGCTCCGTAGCCGACGCCGTAAGGACCATGAATGGAGCCGTTTTTGCCCATTTTTGCAAGCTGGTGACCTGTGGTTCCGAACATGCTCTGCCCGTTGGAATACTGGATCGCCATCGCGCGGAGAGTGGGCAGGACTGCGTTGTCACCCGTGTGCCCGTAATATTCAGCGAGGGCGAGGAGCTCGTGCCCGAGTCTCCAGGTGATTTTTGAGTCAGTGAGGACTTCCCCTGAGGTGTATTTTTTAATGTGCTCGTCGGACATGATCATGCCGTGGGCGACTTCTTTTGCCTTGGCTTGTCGCTCGGCGTTTTTGGGATTTTCTGGGTCGTTTGACGCGAGGAGTGCGAGCGAATTAAAGCCGTAGCCGCGCGTGTGATTCACCGTCATGAGGTGGTCGAGTCCCTGTTCGAGGATGCGCTTGGACTTGGGGCAATTGTAGGGAGCTGTTTTACTGTAGGCGCCGAGTGTTTGGAGGTTTAGTGAGACGCTGCGAGTTTGACCGCCGCGCCACTGGATGAGACTGAGTGTGGCAGGCTTGCGAGCTTCTGCAGCTCCGATGGCTTTACCGAAGGTGATCCGGGCATCCGATGAGAAGGGCTGGGGAGAGTTGCCATCCCCACTGACGCCAAGAATGACATCGCCTACCTTGAAGTCCTTCTCAGCTGGTGAGCCAGGAGCGACTTCGGTGATGAGGATTTGACGTGCTTTGTTAGTACTGGTGGTGCGGTGGTTCTCACGGTAGAACCAGCCGCGCAACCCAGTGGGCCCAAGGTTCCAGTGCTTTGTCTGAAGGTCTTTTGTGTCGGGTTTATAATCCTTCGTGAGGTCAATATTTTTAGCCTCTAAAACTGCAGAAAAGACAAATGTTCCCAAAAGTAGACTCAATGAGATTTTAGAAATGCTTGAAAGTTTATAGACCATAACAGAAGAAATATGAAATTGTTAGTGAGTACGAAGAAGATGACATGGGAGGAGTTGCAGACGGTGAGGAATCACTGAGACTGCCACTTCGACCATGAAACGTAATAAAAAACTCACTCCCACATCACATCAACAGACTGAAGCCACCGCCGAAGTCATCAAGCTTGGAATCGACATTCATAAAACGAAGTCACGGTATTTTTATTTGGACTGATTTGTTGGAGTCCCGCCTTTAGGCGGTCTCACTGGCGCTCCACCTGGGACCGAAGACCGGATAAATCCGAGGAGCGGCAGGGGTCAGGAGGAGCGGCAGGGGTCAGGGAGGAGCGGCAGGGGTCAAGGGAGGAGCGGCAGGGGTCATGTCATTACCTTTGTGGTTAGTGCGGCGAGGTTCACTTCAGTATCGCCACCTTTGGCCTTAAATTCGGATACGTATCGGCTCACTGCGTCAGCCGTGCCCATATTGAGTTTTTGAGTGATCCACACGTTGGTTGCACTTGTTTTTTGTTTGAGCAAGGCGGCTAACGTGACTTTCCAGGCAGCAGACTTCCGATCATTTGAGATCGATTTCGCATCTTGTCCCATCGCTGCGAGTCCTTTCTCTAAAAGCATCTCCCATCGGAGCTCATTGGCTTCACGCAAATTCTCGCCATCATACCTCGGCACCGTTTCAGATTCATCTTCGCTCTCCTCGTCGTTCTCAACTTCTTCCAGTAGGGCCTTCTTGAATTCTTTGGTTCCGAGTGCCCAGCCTCGGCACATCTTTTCAAAAGCCATTTCCTTTTGCGCGGCATCATCTGTTGATAGCCATTTTAGGTAGTTCATGTATTGCAGTCTGCCTTTCGGGGTGTCGGCCAAACCGCCCGCAGTCTCCAGCGCTCCTGAGCAGTCCAAGAAAGCCGGGCGTGGGCGTTTGTTGAATAGATACCAGTAGCTCGACCATCGGTAATCCTTTAACTGCTCAATGCTCATCATGCCCGCTCGCACTGGGTTCAAGTGCACGTAGTGAAGCAAAGCACCCAGATGACTATCTTCTTCGACGATTAAGCTCTTGTAGCGTCCTTGGAACAACTTTCCGTGGATTTTCCTGTAGTGGTGGTAGCGATTGGCAAAAGTCGATTGTAACCACTTCATCCCGTAGATTAAATTACCCTTCGGTGTGCGCACCACCAAGTGGAAGTGATTCGTCATTACGCAAAACCCCTCCAGAACCCATTCGCATTTTTCACAGGCTTCAAATAAGCATTTCTCGAAGGATGCGTGCGCGCCCTCGTTTATAAACAAGTCCTGTCGGTAGTTCCCACGGTTGATGATGTGGTAAACTCCGTTCTCCTTTTCGATCCGTAGGCTGCGTGGCATGCTTTAGACCAAAGGGAAGGACGTGGGAGTTGGCAACCACAAAGGTAATGACATGACCCCTTTTTTATAC
>Ga0307933_1001091_pt1 | contig 22754 bp, 23 predicted proteins | sample OrgLakmetageno88_FD_201811 | JGI IMG/M metagenome (GOLD analysis project Ga0307933, IMG submission 201811) | Saline water microbial communities from Organic Lake, Antarctica - #88 | ecosystem: Environmental > Aquatic > Non-marine Saline and Alkaline > Saline | place: Antarctica: Organic Lake... | reverse complement strand
AACTGCGCAAAGAATTTTGGACAAATGTCCGCGTTGTCGGTGATGCGGATGGCATTAACCCTGAACTTGAGCGTGCAGGCCGAGTCGCTGACTTTATCGAGTTTGGCGAGTTGATGTGCCGAGATGCCTTGATGCGCGAAGAATCCTGCGGAGGGCACTTCCGTATTGAGCATCAGACGGACGATGGCGAAGCTTTGCGTGATGACGAAAACTTCACCTTTGCCGGCGTCTGGGAATATCTAGGCGACGATGCGGAGCCTCAATTACACAAAGAGTCGCTCATTTACGAAAACGTGAAGCTTGCCACCCGTAGTTACAAATAAGCCAAAATTATTTAAGATGGAAAAGACAATGAATCTCACTCTAAAGGTCTGGCGTCAAAAAAACGCTGACACCACCGGTGCGTTTGAAACCTACAAGGTTAAGGACATTTCCGAAGATTCCTCATTTCTAGAAATGCTTGATATTCTCTCTGAGGATCTAGTCGAGGAGGGGAATGAGCCCGTCGCTTTTGACCACGACTGCCGCGAGGGTATCTGCGGAATGTGCTCAATGACGATTAACGGTATACCGCATGGGCCTGAGAGGGCGACAACGGCTTGCCAGCTCCATATGCGCCACTTCAATGACGGACAAACCATTACCATTGAGCCATGGCGCGCCAAGCCGTTCCCGGTAATGAAAGATTTGATCGTTGATCGTTCGCCGCTCGACAAAATCATTCAAGCGGGTGGTTTCATTACGGCACGTGCAGGTAGTGCAGTTGATGCAAATGCAATGCCGATTGCTAAAGAGATTGCTGATTATGCGATGGATGCGGCGGCTTGTATTGGTTGTGGTGCTTGCGTTGCAGCTTGCCCGAATGCTTCTGCAATGCTTTTCACGGGAGCCAAGGTCTCTCATATGAACAGTTTACCTCAGGGGAAGGCCGAGAAAGATCGCCGCACTTTAGCTATGGTGACGACAATGGATGGCGAAGGTTTCGGAGGTTGCACTAACATCGGTGAGTGCGAGGCCGCTTGTCCAAAGGAAATTTCCTTGGACATGATTGCGCATTTGAACCGCGATTATGCTGCTGCGCAGGTTAAAAACTTCTTCAAGCCTGTCGCATAGCCTGCTTCGTCCTACTTGGACCATCAGACATTTCTCTAAATGTGCCTCTCAATGAGGCACGTTTTTTTGTAAAGTGCGCCTACTGTCGATCCGGAACGTATCATGCAACGAATGTGCGGAGCGGTGGTAGTTCTTGCGTAGTGCGTAGAAAATGAATTTATAGCATATTTTTCTGGATATCGTCTTTATCTGTGCTAGTGTCTGCTGCTCATCTTTTAAACCAGATGCAGTAAACGCTCTAATGTTTACTTCTAATCAAAAATAACTACACTAAAACGAACGCATGAATATTACTAAAAAGTTCCTCGGAGCTTCTGCACTTGCAGGTTTTCTTGTACTCTCGGCTTCACAGCTTTTCGCTGATCGAGCTGCCGACGAGGGCAAAAACTTCACAGTGTCGAACTCGCCTAATACCACAGTCTTCAACTTGCAGACACCTTCTATCAACCGTCACATTCACGAATTCGGTCAGAAGGCTAAGCCAGCACCGGTTGCACCGGTTGCAGCGGCACCTGCCGATGACTGCACGCCCGGAACGGTTACCGACTACATCGACAAGTATTTGGTTCGCCTTGAGAAATCTGCTCCAGATATGGTAGCGATCAATACGCCTTACGATTACAACTACACAGTTGTTGCTAAGGACAAGGTGAAGAAAGTCGTCGTTAAAGAAACGATTCCGGCTGGCACAGTATATGTCTCTAGTGAACCTGAAGCGGATGTTTCGGGTAGCGACGTAACTTGGACGCTCTACAACCTTCAAAAAGGGGATAAGGTCGCACTAAAGCTCACCGTCAAGCCTACTCAAGTGGCTGACCTCAGCAACTGTGCTACGATCGTAGCTTATCCGGAAGCGTGCACAACGACTCAAGTCGGTGCACCTAAGCTCGCAATTACCAAGACCACTCCAAACGAGCAAGTCCTGCTTGGTACCGGCGTTCCTTGGAATATTACTATCTCCAACGTAGGCAACTTCTGCGCTTATGATGTTGTGCTTACTGATACGCTTCCGTCCGGTATCACTCATGAAAGTGGCGACAAGGTGCTGAAGGCTGACATTGGTACACTTGCACCGGGTGAAAGCCGCGATGTGACGGTCAATACGACTGCCGCTGCTACTGGTGAACAATGCAACACTGCTGTAGCTTCCTCATCGAACGCTGCTTCTGTTGAAGATGACGCTTGTGTTGTTGTCGTAGAAGCCGGCCTCGAAGTTGTCAAAGAAGGCACACCGATGCAGTTCGTTGGTAAGAAGGCCTCTTACCAGATCACAGTGACCAACACCGGTGATGTTCCACTTTCTGATGTTGTCGTAACTGATACAGTTCCTGCACAGAACAAGTTGCTTGCAGCTAATGGTGCACAAATTAACGGCAACACCGCAGTCTGGACAACCAGCCTTGGCGGTGGTGAGTCTAAGAGCTTCGAAGTGACTGTTCTCGGTCTACAAGGTGGCACTTACTGCAATCAAGTATCAGCCGCCTCTGCACAATACGGCTTAAGCGGTTCCGATGACGCATGCACTGAGTGGCGCGGCTATCCGGCGCTGTTGATCGAGGTTATTGATACCGAAGATCCGCTTCTTGTCGGTGAGCGAACCACTTACGTGATTCAGATCACCAATCAGGGAACAGCACGCGACACAAACGTCGGATTGGAAGTTCAACTTCCTGCTCAGCTGAAAGTAGTTTCTGCTGCTGGTGATACCAACGGAACCATCTCGGGTAACAACGTGAGCTTTGCTCCATACCCTGTGCTGGCTGCCAAGGAAATTATCGAGTTCCGCGTCGTCGCGGAAGCGGTTTCTGAAGGTGATGCTCGCTTCAAGGCGCAGATGAAGTCCGATCTCCTCAAGACACCTGTTCCTGAAGAAGAGGCGACTCAAGTCTACTAAGACTTAGAATAGCAAAATTTCAGAGGCGTCCGTGAAAACGGGCGCCTCTTTTTTTGTCTTCTAACTGCGCGAGTTTTCATTCTAAATTCGCGTATGGCACGCCGAAAGAAAAGTCATCCTCCCGAAGAGGATTTCCCCATGACGCCGATGATTGACATGGTCTTTCTACTGCTGGTTTTTTTTATGACGGTCAGCACGCTTGCCAGAGCGGACAAGCAAATAGCATTGGATCTAGCGGAGTCTTCTCAGAGTGATGTGCCGGAGGACCTTTCTGACCGGGGAACCGTATCGCTCGATGCAGAGGGCAATATTTTTCTCGCCTCGCGCGCTCTGGAAATCGAGGAGATGCAGGCTGAGATGGCAGCTGCGCTCAAAGTGAATCCCGATCTGCGTATCCACGTTCGTGCAGACCGTGCAACGCCTTATAGTGAGATAAAGAAAGTTCTCAAAGCATGCGCGGAAGTCGGCGCTTACGAAGTCATCTACGCAACTTATCAAGCTCGCTGATTGTCATGGCTAAGCTAAGAAAAAAGCCCGAAGATAAGTCATCTATACCCATCGCGCCGATGATCGATGTGGTCTTTTTGTTGCTGATATACTTCATGGTCTCTTCCACGTTGGCTAGGCAGGAGGCAGATTTATCGTTCCAATTGCCGGGCTCCGTTGAGCAGGACGAGCCCGTGAATCTGCCGGACGAGCAAATCATTGAAATTCGGGAGGGCGGCCAGGTTATAGTTAATGATTTTGCCTACGACAGTCCGGAAGATACCCAATTCGAAGAACTGGCTGCCATGTTGAGTCGGTTCAGGGAAGCAAGCGCAGCCAATAAAGTGGATGCCATTGTGACAATTTCACCTGAAGAGAGCGTGGCTCATGCGCAGATTGTAAAGGTCATGGATGCCTGCTCAGCTGCCGGTATTGAAGCTGTAAACTTTGCACTTGGTAGTGGAGAGTGATGCATCCTATTAATTGTTGCAGGTTTAGGATGATTGTTCGATGCACTTGCCACAGTGTGGCGGCTTGTCTGGAGACTGCGCCCTACCTTTATCAGGTGATCCAGGGGTAGGGCGCAGTCTCCAGACAAGCCGTCGTGGCCAAGCCAATTCTTTAACTCATGCAGCTACTTCCACTCGAATCTACGAATAGCCCAGAATTATTTTGGGGCGGCCTAATCTTTCGACTTCGCGAACTCGCGACGTTGTTAAGCCCGCTATCCCAGCACACCCATGGTCTTGAGCATGGTTGAGATGTAAGGGATGAGTTGCTTCTTGCGGCTTACGATACCTCTTAGGTCATAGATACTACTCTGCTTCCGGCGGGGATAGTTAATCGCTTCCTTTACTTCTTTATTGGATGCAGCGACGAGGAGAGAGTCCTGCGAATTAATGTCCGTGACGAGAAGAAAGCTGAAGAATAGATTTTCTTTACTACGAAAGGTATCCAGCGCTTCGTTAAGTGCGTGTTCGTTTATCCAAAAGTTATCGAAGCCGAGTTCTTCAACTTGGGAAACCGAATAGCGGAATGCCCCTTCGTCGTAGATTTTGCAGTCTGCATTAACCACTTCCTCTGCGGAACTATTGATAATCAGGGAGCCGGCTGTGAAGATAATATCCGCCAGTTTTTTCGGCTCAATATTCGCAATCGGGCTAAGCCAATCGAGTAGTTCCCCCTCAAGGGGTGTCGTTGTGGGGCTGTTCAGTAGTAGGGTGTCCGAAATGATTCCAGCCATCATAATACCGGCAATTGAAGGCTCCGGTGTGAGCTTACTGGAACGAAACAAATTCGCGATGATGGAACAGGTCGAACCTACTGGTTGATTCAGAAAGAGTATCGGTTTTTCGGTCGGAATATTGCCCAACCGGTGGTGGTCTATTATTTCCGTTATCTGCACATCCTTGGCGCCGCTGACTGCCTGCCCCAACTCGTTGTGATCGACGAGCACGATCCGTGTCGTACTTGGTCTTAGAATATCACTCTTAGAAAAGACCCCAACTAATAGCTCTTCGTCGTTCAAAACCATGTAAAGCGGGTCGGAGTTATTAGCGATCCGTCGTTTCACTGAAGCAATCGTATCCTGTGGGGTGAAACACAGCACTTCCGGTTCGATCACACTTGCGATATGCGTGGCGGTTTTAATAATCCACGAGGTGGTCGCAGAGTCATAAGGGCTGACAATCAGCGTAACATCATGCTCCTTTGCCCGAGCGACCACATCTTCGTCCACATCCAGTCCACCGGTGACCACCAGCAGCCGGACTCCGAGCTGAATTGAGCGCTCCTGGATATCCCAGCGGTCACCCACAATAATAATACTTTTATCTGAGGGGAGACCTTGCTGTTTGTGGTGGTTACCAAAAGAGCGTATATCCATTGCTCCGATACGAACAAACAGCTCTTGGATTTCCTCCGTATTGCTAGAGTGCAGGACTTTGGCATTCAGTGAGCGGATGATCGAGCTGATACTTGTATTCACCCGGCGCATCGACCGTGGTTCATTCGGCTTAGGGATAAAGAATTCACCCAACTGGAAGATCGAGACCATTCCCTCCACCTTGCCGGCACTATCAATCACAGGAAGGGCTCGGACATCATGCTTATCGATGAGCTCCAGCGCCTCAGCGCACGTGCTTTCCTTCGTCACACTAAGCACTTTTTTGTGCATCAGATTGTCAACCCGGGGTGTGACGTCTCCAATGAAGCGGGGGAGGTTGACTCCGAATTGCTCTAAAATGGCGTCGATTCGGGCGTTGGAATTGCCGCAGCGCGCTGCGACGTATTCAGTCTGTCCAATCGCGTGTTTATACGCTTCATAGGCCAGTGCTGAGCAAATAGCGTCAGCATCAGGATTCTTATGGCCAAATATGTAGATTGGAAGTGTCACTTTGTTTAAGTTCAAGTCTCTCGGTTCAAAACAACAATGTAAATTTGTAAATCCCTAAAGAAAAACCCCGATTTCTGAAGAAATCGGGGTTTAGATAAAGTTCTGTTAGATCAAATTATTGCCCTACCTCTAGAATTGCCCCATTAGTGCCTAAAGCTTCTAAAATATTACTAGTTGGAGTTGAGGTAAGAGGGTTGATGAATGTGCCATTTCCGTCTTCACCCGTAGTATCTTGTAGGTATTCGATATGCCCGTCAGCAAATGCAATATGGCCACCATCACCTAGCCAGGGCGAATCTGCTGCCCATTCTTCATCACCTGCCCCTAGTCCCTTAGTCCAAATAAGTGGTGTTGTTGTAGCGCTAGCGTTCGCGCTGATACCTGCAGCCATTGAGTAGCTTATGTAAGTGTTCGCAGATGTCCACTGTGCAACAGGGGCATCGTCGATGTCGAGAATGACTTTAGGTATTGGTTGCCCCGCGACATCATCCGCACTGCTAATGAAGTAAAGAGCTGCGTCATTAAGATCGCCGAATTCAGCTAGGACTTCAGCCCATTGTTCTGGTGAGGTGGCGACGTAGCGACTTGTGCCATTACTCGGAATGACTCTAGTTCTTGTGCCGCTGTTAGAGAAGGTATTATACCCGATAGCAACTTGTTTCAAGTTGCTGCTGGATGTGATCATCGCTGCCTTTGTCTTAACCGCACCGACGGTGGGAATAAGGATTGCGGCAAGAATGCCGATAATCGCGATGACAGTGAGTAGCTCAATGAGGGTGAAGCCTGAACGGGGTGTATTTGTATTTTTCATGGGTATATGTAAGTTTAGGTTTATAATATATTACTAATATAGTAGTTACTTAGTGGAAGTCCAATTCTTTTTTTGAATCTGCTAGCGCGAATGATGAACAGACAACTCGAAACTTCCAAAAGTGGTAAAATCGGTTTAAGATAAATCAATTATGAATGAATTTATGGCAATTTTCGCTGGTGTTGGCCTGGCAGCAGCATGTGGTTTTCGTGTCTTTGTGCCTTTATTTATAGCTAGTTTTGCAGCGAATACGGGCATGGAAGTGGACTTCCTCGGTAGTTTTAATGTCGAAGCTGTGCTCGGTGAGCACCACTGGTTGGGAAGCACTCCGGTGACCATCATGCTGGGTGTGGCTACTGCGGTTGAGATCGGCGCTTACTATGTGCCATGGATCGATAACGCGCTGGATACCATTGCGACGCCTCTGGCGGTTGCCGCCGGCACCGTCATTACTGGAACGATGCTACCAGATTTTATGGGCGATGGATCATTTAAGTGGGCCGTTGCCATGCTTGCCGGCGGTGGCACTGCCGGTGTGGTGCAGGGTGCCTCGGTCATTACTCGTGGCGCATCCACAGCAACAACCGGTGGGATCGGGAATCCTGCGGTATCAACGGCTGAGTTGGGTGGCTCAGTGCTCATGGCCGGACTCGCGGTCTTGATTCCCATATTCGCGGGCATCCTTGTCTGCTTTTTGCTCTATTACGTTGTCCGTGCTATCTTTCGTCACTTCAAGCGTCGAGACGAACGCAAGCGCGTGGCCAAGTCTGCTCAGGTTGCACACGCAGATGATTGAGGCCTGGATGTTTCTGCGCATTGATTTAAATGGAAAAACTAGTTGTCTGGCTGGAGGCCACACGCCCCAAAACGTTAACGGCGGCATTATGCCCCGTTATACTCGGCTCATCCCTTGCGTACCACGACGGTTTATTTGAATGGAGGCCCGCATCTATCTGCCTGCTCTTTGCACTATTGGTGCAAATCGGCACTAACTTTGCCAACGACTATCTTGATGGTGTGAAAGGCACTGACACCGATGCGCGCATGGGTCCTCGCCGGGCGGTTGCGAGTGGTCTGATCTCTGCGAAGCGAATGAAGTGGGCTGCGGTCATTGATTTGGGGCTGGCCTTCATCCTTGGTCTTTCACTGATTCCTTTTGGCGGCTGGTGGCTCCTTTTGATCGGTGTGTCGTCAGTAGCTTGTGCCTGGCTTTATACGGGCGGACCTTATCCGCTGGCCTACAATGGGCTTGGAGATGTTTTTGTCGTGTTCTTCTTTGGCCTGGTCGCTGTGGGGTGCACTTACTTTGTTCAGGCAGGAGCGATCAGTGTAGATGCCATGCTACTCGGTTTGGCCTGTGGCTTGATCGTAAATAATATTTTGGTCGTCAACAATTACAGAGATGTGGACGAAGACTCTAAAGCGAATAAGAGAACGCTGGTTGTGCTGCTGGGAAAGAAATGGGCGATTACACAATATGCCCTTTCTACGACTGTCGCGGGTTGCGTCCCGCTGTGGCTTTTCGTCAAAGGCGGCAGTCCATTTCTACTGCTTGGATGCACGGTATTGGTTCTAGGCGCATATCAGGTTCGTGTCTTACTTTGTGCTCAGTCCGCGGAAGACTTTCAAAGATCCCTTAAAGGCACATCGCTGATCGTTCTTGTCTATGGTGCGTTGATCTCGATTGGTTTAATTGTAGGCGGTCGAGGCTAAAAGCGGTCAGCTTTATATCCAACGCCGCAAAAAATGCTGGTTGCGTGACAGATTAATTAAGCTCTTTCTCTTTACTACCTGCAAAAGTTCAGGCAAAGATCGGGCTATATCTATGAACGCAAACCTCGATTTCAGTTTACATCACGAGAAGGCCGACTTCTACCTCCCCCAGGGTGACGATGTTGCAGCCGCTCTTAAAAAGACCACACATTTAGGAGTGGGTGCCCACCAGGACGATCTGGAATTTATGGCCTTGCATGGCATCCTTGAGTGCCGCGACAGTGCGGATCAGTGGTTTGGCGGCGTCACCTGCACCAATGGGGCAGGGAGCGCGCGTGAAGGTGAGTTCGCCGACATCACCGACGAGGAGATGCAAGGCATCCGTGCAGACGAGCAGCGTGAAGCGGCTCGCCTCGGGCAATACTCGTTTATGGCGCAGCTGGACTATCCTAGTTCGCAGATTAAGGACACGCTCGCTTCCGAAGCCCTGATAAATGATTTAGTGAGTTTATTTCAGAGGAGTTCCATCAAAGTCGTCTACACGCATAACTTGGCTGATAAGCACGGCACCCACATTGCGGTGGCATCGGCCCTTATTAAGGCCATCCGCAAGCTGCCAAAAGACCAGCGTCCCGAGAAGCTGATCGGCTGCGAAGTGTGGCGAGATCTCGACTGGATGACTGACGAAAAGAAGGTCGTGATGGATATGGGGAAAGATGCCGAATTTGCCGCTAAGTTAAACGGCATCTTTAAATCGCAGATCACCGGTAAGCGCTACGACCTAGCTGTCGAAGGCCGCCGCCGGGCCAATGCCACATTTTTCGATAGCCACAGCACCGATGAATTCGAACGTGTTTGCTTCGGTATGGACCTCACACCCCTGATTGAAGACGACGACATTTCGCCTGCAAAGCTGACTCTTGATTATATTCGTGAGTTTGAAAGCAGTGTCAGTGCTGAGTTGGATAAATACTTTCAGGTGTAGGAGTATTTACTCGTAATCTATCAAAGGATTAACCACTTGAATCGAGCCAAATAGCTGCCCGCCGTTCAAATCTTCCGAGAGTAGTTGTTTGCAGCCAGCGCTTTGTGCGGCAGCTAAAATTGAAGCATCCCAGAAGGAAAGTTTATAAAAGGTTTTAAGCTCAACCGCACGACGCACCATAGCCGGATCGGGTTGGACAACAGTCAAGTTTTCCAGAAGTGCGAGTTGCTGCAGGACAATGGCGGGCTCTTGCCCGAGTTTATTAAGTGCGGTATTGGCGTATTCTTGGAGCACCTGCACGGAGATGACTCCACTGGTTGTTTTAATGGCCTGACTGATGACTTCAAGTGCTCGTGCTTGCTTTGCCGGATCACGGCCATCGTTCGCGTAAACGATCAGATTGGTGTCGATGAAATCCATACGCTCGTTAGTAGGCGATCCAATAAGTTTTTACATTTAGCCGAAGCGCTTCCGCTTCGGTCGCATTTGCCGCAGAGTCCAGCACGACCAAACGCGAAGGCGTTCGGCTACTAGTTTCGAAAGTGTTAGGCATGCGGAAGTTTATTTGATGAAATACTAGGCGTTATCTGCGATGGGCTTCTTCGCGGTCAAATTTATAGTCGGAAGGGGATTTGCCTCCGTGTTCTAGCGCATTGCGCGTGAAAGCATCGATGACGGATTCGCAGTCCTCGACGCTAGAAAGTGAGTCCATATAGCGCCGTAAGAGTTGATTCAAGGACATCCCTTGTCGGCGCGCAAATTCCCGCGTTTTCGACACCGTTTCTTTATCTGAAGAAAGCGTAATATTCATGTTGCACATAAAGCACATATTTATGTATGTGTCAAATAGTTTGGCTGAGCTGCACTGCTTCGGATAGTCCCAAATTAGTATCGTGGCGTGCACGCTTGCGAGCGCCCGCATCTGGCGTGAGGCCCAAAGCGTTCGAGGCGTTGGCGTTCGCAACAAGTTCCAAAGATGACATGGACTGCTTTGCCTTGTCCACTCGTATCGCGCTGGCTGGGTGCATAGTCTGGCAAAATCGGCCAGTCGATCTAGCCTCTGGCGTAGCATGGCCCCTGCGATACTGCTTCGCCCACCGCTTGTGGAGGCCCAGACCTAAGCGGAAAATTGGACATAATGCGATTTTGTAAGGGGGAGGAACCTACCTAAATCAGGTAGGAGGGCCCACATGACAAAATCTATTATGTCCCTTTTTCCGCGACCCGCATCCACCGGAAAGTTAAGTCTTCACCTGCACCCAGCCAGGCGGGCGCTTCGGGGTGGAAGTGGTTGATTGGAAGGAGGTGTTGTGGACGCCGGTGGCCCCTTGTCGCATTGAATGAAATAACGCCCCTAGATGAGCTATTGCAAACATAACGACATGACCCCATTGGAAGCCCTCAAGTTCTTCGTCCGGTATGCGAGCCATCAGCTTTGCCCTCCTTCTTTCGCGACCAACTTACCAAAGTAATCGGGGATCTCGGCCAAAGGCCGCGAAGCGGTCTTATTCTTTTTCTGCACTCTGCGTTCGTCTGCCAGTTCGTGAGCATATCGCTCCAGACCAAAACGGCGATCAAGCCACTGATGCGCATACATTCGCTCGTCACTGCCGCCGCTGTAGGTCGAGTGCACCAGGTCGCCGACTATGCAGCGGAGTAAAGTTTCAGAGTCCAGGCATGCGCGGAACTGCGCGAGCTGTTCCAAGGCCTTAAACTCTTCCACGGTTAAAGATACGGTAATCATCATGTTTCGGCTCCTTTCAAAATAACGGTCAAGTTCGTAATTGATAAATAAATTACACTACGTAACCTTACATTCCGTAACCCTTGCAACGCTTAATTTAAGAAACTATGAAAAACGTCTGTATAATGCACCTCACTAACCCATTTCTTACCGTGAGCGACGATCTAGCAAAACAACTTCCCAAGCGCGTTATCGAACTACGCAAGGCCGCAGGCCTGCGCCAAATCGACATTGCCGATAGTATCGGTATCACTACAGGCCAATACGGTCACTATGAGCGGGGATTCCGGAGATTCCCTTTAGCTATCCTTCCGAAGCTAGCCGAAGCGATCGGCTGCACCGAAGCCGATTTGCTTGGCAATTCGACGACTTTACCAAAGAAGCGAGGCCCTGCCTCGAGGCTGGAACGGCTCGCTGGCAAACTCGGAAGCCTGCCCAGAACCAAGCAATCCATGATCCTCGACATGATGGAAGGTGCCATCGATAAGGCCTCTTAGGTTTTTTGATAGAAGAACAATAGCAGGGCCAGAGTTCCGGAGAGCATCGTCAGACCAAGTATTAAGGCCATCAGGATCCAAGGGTTCAGTAAGACTTGATCGATAAAGACGATCAGAGATTTCAGCAGCTCGGGTGGGATTTCAAATATAATTCGCATGATACTTAGAGAGTTGGTGTCAAGTTCCCCACGCTCAAGCGGTTGCAATTAGGTAATTTAGTTCGATTCATGCCACTAGTATAGCTGATCTGAAACAGCTTTTTAAATAAGTTGGATTTAATTTTCATGAAGCTATTATAGCTTAATCCAAATTTAGTTTTAAGGCGGCACTTCCGCCGCAGGGAATTGCGGCGATTTTGACCAAAAGTGCGCTAGTATGTCGCGAAGACTAAAGGGCGCGACCGTTTTGGAGACTGCGGGGCACCCGTTCCGGTTGCCTCCGCAGTCTCCAAAACGGGTCGATCAGTTGCATTCGATTGCCTACTTTTAGTTAAAACTCAGTGCTGTCTCGCGTAGCAGCTTTGCTGCGAGTGAGACAGTGCAAAGCGGACGGGGCGAGGCCGTCCAAGACCGGGTGCCGGTCGCGTCTGCGTGACGGGCATGGCTTTTACCCCCCGCGGCTCTGCCGCCTGATCTTCACTGAGGATCTGTGCAGGGAGCCTAAGCGACTGGAACAGTGCCTCGGTGCTACAGTGGGTTGGCGCGGTGCATGAGTTGACACGCGCGGAAGCGCGACGCGGGGGCAACCCGCGCGCTAGGCGGCGGGGGAAAGCCCCTGGGGGCTGCGTGGAGGGATCGGCAAAACGATCGAGGCGCAGTCGGCGACGAAGCGCGACAGCGCGTAGATGGCGAAGCCCCGAAGGGGTGAGGAAGCGGGTGCCCTTTGGGCGGCTGACGAACAAGCACGACGGAGACGGTCAGGCGGCCACGCTCATCAGGATCGGAGGTGACGAGGCGCGACAGCGCGGAGATGGCGCAGCCCTGCAACGCAGGGTGAGGAAGCCGGGTGCCCTTAGGGCGACTGACGAACAACCGTTCAAACGTGCAACGGCCCGGGCGCGGGGGTTTTGGACTACTGGCGAAGCCAAACTGAAAGACAGCGCGGCTTCAGACGTAGACGGTGGTAGTCCCGCAGCGGAGCCGACTGCGTCCGCCCCCTGCTGACTTGCTGGTCGACAGCCCAACTCGATGTTATGTCTCTTTTTACCCGCCTCTTTGTTTGAGGACTGGAACAGTCCGAGTGAGGCGATCAGGGAAAATTGGACATAACATCCGTTGGGCTGGGAGAACGGCAGGTCCTGCAGATCAGGGGGCGCACGCAGGCGACGGAGCGGAGGGACGGACGACTTGGAACGTGGACTTTCAGACCGCCCGTTGCGTCGTGGTGTAATTGAACCACGGATACGGAAAAGCGGCTAAAGAAAATGTGAAGATTTACGGAATGACCCCGTCGGGTTTCCAGATACGGCAGGCGGCTAAAAAGGAAGACCACAAAGGTAATGACATGACCCCACTTTCAGTTTCTTCCGTAACAAGTAACATCTATGAGGAAAAAGTTATGATATAGCAAATTCCTATGCAAAACTGGCATAAGAAGGAGCGTTCACCTTCTAGCTCCCATTGCTTTCCGCTCACATTTAAATGGTATCCGTTCGAGGCAAATTCAAATTGGACTTCTTTATCAATTGCTAAGCCTAAATCAATAGAGACATCAGGATAGCCCTCGTGTTCAATTCTATAAATAAACTGCCCCGGTATTTTAGACAGAGTAGCAATGACTTTAGAAGCATCAGATATTTCTATTTTTTGCTGTATAATCGTATTCCGCTCCAATCCTCGATAGAGTATCTCTTCATCTGCTAGTCCAGCCCCATCGGTAACAATATATCTCCTCCTGAAGACCCCCTTTTTGCGTATACGGTATTTGTAGCCTCCCGAAGATTCAACCACTCGAACGGCATTCAAAAAGTCTGCATCAAAAATAGATTTACCCATAAAACCCCCTAATAGACTTTCACTTGAGATGCCTGAAAGCCGCCACCAATAGTCACTCGGGCAGTAATAGGATTACCCCAAATTTGTAACCCACCTCCGCATTCAATACGAACGTTATTTGAGTTAGCATAAAGCGTGCAGGAAATTTTAAGTATCGTTAACCTTCCCGATGCTGTAATCGTTCCACTCTCTAGCTTGGGTCCATACTCGGCAGGACACTTGTCTAAACGGGGTGCTGGAAAAGGAACTCCTGTCCTAAGTTTGAGTCCAGGGCTACCCGCATAAACACCGCCCTCAATGGTGCATTTGGTCTTAATATAAGTTTTCTCGCTTCCTCCGTCACAGCACTTTCCTTTCTTTCCTTGGCACGAAAGTTTCAAATACACACCTACCGCAGGAAATGAAGGAAGCGGAACATAATATGCAACCGATCCATAGATTCCTACCAAATCAGGAATACCAAAGCTCCCTGAACCAGTTCTATTGTTGCTTGGCTTATTTCTACCTCTACGCCCTTTCTGATTACCAACTGGATCCCAATAATTTACTGGGTCGTTATCGACCATTATATACAGATTCAAACCACCAGCTTCCTCAATCGGATCTCTCGATGGCCACCTACCAGTCACCGGATCATAATATCTGAAGCCGTAATAACATACCTGCCTTGTGTCGTAGCTGCCTTCCTTTGCTTCAATGCCCGTGGTTGAGGGCGTAGTTGTTTCGCAAGTTGTTGACTGTGAACGCTGGGTTGTTGTTCCGCGAAGAGTGGTCGAGTGGTGCCGTAGGTGTAGCCGGCTGTTGCTGGGTGCACGTTTCTGGGTGGGAGGTGGCGTGGTTTGGGATGGCTGTTGTAGGCATAGGGATGGGTGGACGTTGTCAGCTGGTAGCTGAGTGGGGCTTTTAGGGAATCGTAGGTGTAGATATACGACGATCTCGCGGTCGTAACGTAGGCATACGCCTACGACTTGGATGCCGGAAATCCTTGTTTGCGGCTCTGCGGCCGGTGGCGGTGCGTCGTTCTGTAGGAGAGAAAACATGCGATCAAATGCGGTATATTTGATTGTGCCGTTCTGCATCCTGGAGTCGAGCTTGAATCAGCTCCGCTTTAAGTCGAATGTTGTCTTTTTTTAAGAGGTCTGCGCTCGGCGAATGACGATGAACTTTTTTCGTGAAATCGAGGGCACTTGCGTTCCAGTCTGCTACGGGGCGGTTTGATTCCTACGCTAGATGCTAGCTGCTAGCTTCCTTCTCGTGCGCACGCTGGAGCAGTGGGGCGGAGATGAACCAGGTCGCGCAGCTGATTGCCATAATCCATTTGACGGCATCAAGTGAGATCAGCCCAAACAAATGGAGGAAGGCGGGGAGCACTGTGGCGGCGAGTGATAGGCGGGCGATGAGTGTCAGTAAAAGTTTCATAGTAAGTGAAAATTAGGCGTTAGCTGGGGTTGCGGAACGACGGCTGAACAAGAGGTATAAGAGGCCGCAAGCGATCCAGCAGGGTAGCGGGAAATACCAGGCGGAGATGCCTTTGAATTGTATGAAGTAGACCGCGATACCGACTGGCACGATCCAAGAGAGTAGGACGACTGGATTGAATGAGCTAGCTGGTTTGAAGGCGTGGAATTTGGCCGCGTCTCCATTCTGGCGGAAATACCAATCGAAGAAGAGGATGCCGCCCATGGGTGCGAGGATGGTGCCGTATAGACCAACGAAGGTCAGTAGCTTCCATGCAAAGGCGGGGAAGACGCCAGCAATCGTAGCAATCATGCCGGCGACAAAAGTGACCTTGGCGCGAGATGTGCCGGGCATCAATGCCTGAAAGGCCAGACCAGCACGGTAAATGGTAGGATTCGCGGTCGTCCAACCAGCCACGATTACACAGATGATTCCGGCAAATCCAACGACGCTATTCGCCATGGGGCCGGGGACTGGGTTGGTGTCTTGCGTCAGCTTGATTTGAGCGGCCAGCATTAGGGCCGCAGCGATCCATGCCATGTAGTGGCCGACATACATGCCAGCAGAAGTTGCCCAGCCATAGCTGGCCTTCTTTGCAAAGCGAAAAACGGAGAGGTCAGCCATACCGACGTGCATCGCCGCATTGCAGAACCAAGCGAAGAACATGACGCTCCAGAAGCCCATCGTGCTTTGGCTTTCGCCGCCCTGGGCGACAAGCACCGATTCCGACCAAATTTCATTTAGGCTGGCCCATGAGGTGACATCCAGCTGCTTGAGAGCGATGACACCGCAAGCGAGGAAAACCAGAACCATCCAGGGCGATGCGATATTCGCAAACTTCGAAACCGTTTTGTAGCCTAAGGAAGCCACGACAGCGATGACGAGACCGACTGCGATGACGATAAAGACGAAGGTCGCACTATTCGGATAGAGGTTATCAATGCCGGGCATCTCCATATTGAACGGAATGCCAACGGCAGTCGCCGAAACCGTAATCATGGCACCGGCCAGGAAGCAGAAGAGGACGCCGTTTGCCACATTGTAGAGCTTTACCAGATTCTTGCCAGCAATCTTCTCTAAGTGGTAGTAAAGCGTGTAGCGTGCCTTGACTCCGATTGGTGCACATAGGTAGCGCCAGCTAAGAACCGCGAGGAGATTGCCTGCCAGCAGTCCGAAGAAGATGTTTTGCAGGCTGACTCCGTTGAGTAGAAATAGCGGACCGATCATAAACTCGGTGCCTGCTGCGTGCTCACCCGCATACATGCCCCAGAATTTATTGGCGCCGAGTCTGCCCTTTTTCGGGACTGGCTCGCGTTCATATTCATCACTTACGTGTTCTTCTATTACTTCGATGGGGTCGGTATTCACTATTTTTTGGGGGATTAAGCAGTTATTTGAATTTTATCGTTTTGAAAGAACTTCAGATTCGTAATCACGGACGGTTTCCAGCCAAGTCACATCGCCGGGGGTTTCGTTGCGCAGGCAGAATTCTTCCCAGACGGCGCCAGCGGGTAGCATGCGGGCATCTTCCATGAGCGCTAGTCGTCCGGTATAGTCGCCGGATTGCTCCATCTCATTCAGTTTCTGATTCGGGCTGAGTAGGGCGAGAAGGAGCGCCTTCTGGGTGGCTCGGGTGCCGATGCCCCAGGCCGCGATTCGATTGATACTCGCGTCGAAAAAGTCTAAGCCGATGTGAGTCTTTGAGAGGTAATCACCGCGGACAAGTTCTTCAAAGATTGCCTTTGTCGGATCGTCGAGCACGACGACGTGGTCGCTATCCCAGCGGACGCCACGACTGACATGAAGCAAGATCTCGGGGATAAACTGGAGGACGGAACTGATTTTATCCGCGATGCCCTCAGTCGGGTGGAAGTGCCCCGCGTCGAGACAATAGAGGATTTGATTCTTAATCGCGTAGGATAGATAGATTTCGTGCGAACCGACGACGTAGGACTCTGAGCCAATGCCGAAGAGCTTACTCTCCACGGCATCGAGGAGATGAGAGGGATCAAACTTTTCGGCGAACACCGCATCCAGGCTTTCGATCAGTCGCTTGCGCGGTGCGGTGCGGTCCGCTGGCGTATCCTTCATGCCGTCCGGCACCCAGATGTTGTTCACGCAGGCGCTGCCCAATTGCTTGCCGATTTCGGCACCAATGGCTCGTGTGCGTTTGCAGTGCTCGATCCAGAATTGACGAATGGATGCGTCGGGGTGGGCGAGCGTCATGCCATCGTCGGCCTTCGGGTGTGAGAAGCAGGACGGGTTAAAATCCATGCCGATGCCCTGTGTCTTGGCCCAGTCGATCCAGCCTTGGAAGTGCTTCACCTCGATCGCATCGCGGTCGGCCTTTCCGGAACTGAAGTCGCCATAGATGGCGTGGAGGTTGAGGCGGTGCTTGCCGGGGATGAGACTCAGGGCCATTTCGAGGTCTTGCTGAAGCTCATCAATACTCCGAGCCTTGCCTGGATAGTTGCCAGTCACAGCCAATCCACTGCCAAGTGTGGCGCCGGAGCTTTCGAAGCCGCCTACATCATCGCCCTGCCAGCAGTGCATGGAGATGGGGACCTCGGATAGTTTAGTCAGTGCATCCTCGACATTGACACCTAGGTCGGCATAGCGCTCGACGGATTCTTTAAAGGCAGAATTGGACATAGAAAATTGGAGAAGTTGACGACTCAGCAAACGACACAGTCAATTAAATCCAAAACGCTGAAGTGTGCTCACAGAAGCGTCTGGAGCCCATCTTGTTTAAGGGTAACTGTCTGGGGGATTAGCTGAGCTATTTAGCAAGAAAAACGAATGTAGAGGATTAGTTTGCTGATCTGACTCTTCAAGAACTATTTTACTTCATTGAAGCAACAAAAGCAGCACTTGCGTGGTCGATAAGTTTCGCATTAGACATTGTTTGCTAGTCGCGTAGTGCGCGTCTGTTTAGTTTGCACACTCAATGAGCCCGTCACAGTCTTTTCAGGCTTTCTAAATTATGAAGAATAAAATCCTTTTAACCCCAAGTGCTTTTCTCGCATTAGCCCTGCTGTTCATACATTCTTTTAGCGCTTCAGCTGCTGACGCATCTGAGGAAAAGCTTAATATCCTCATTCTCTTTGCTGATGACTGGCGACACGATACTCTAGGAGCTGCCGGTAATCCCATCGTTAAGACCCCTGTTCTCGACAAGCTTTCGGAGGAGGGTGTCCGCTTCGTCAATAACTACGTGACGAGCTCGGTTTGCGGGGTGAGTCGCGCTTCATTATACACAGGTCAGTGGCTGTCGCGCCATAGGTCCGGGCCGTTTGGCATGTGGAAGACCCCTTGGTCAGAAACCTACCCAGGGCTCCTGCGTGAGAACGGCTACTATGTCGGCCACGTCGGTAAATGGCATAATGGGAAGTTCCCGCAGAAGAACTACGATTTCGGGCGTGCCTACGCCGGTCATCATTGGTATGAGCGCCCCAGAAAGCAGCACATTCATGTGACTCAGCGAAATGAAAATGATGCACTCGAGTTTCTTAAAGATCGCCCAAAAGATAAACCTTTCTGCCTGACGGTCGCCTTTTTCGCCACGCATGCCGAAGATGGGCATCCTCTTCAGTTCCTGCCGCAGGTGGAGAGCTTGAGCCTTTATAATGACATCGATATTCCAGTCCCGGTCACTGCCACGCAGGAGGCCTGGGAAAAGCTTCCTAACTTCTTTACCGCCGCAAACGAAGGTCGTAACCGCTGGACCTGGCGCTTCGATACTCCAAGCAAATTTCAATACATGATGAAGAATTACTACCGCTTGGCGACCGAAGTCGATGCGACCAGTGGGCGAATTCTAGCAGAATTGGAAGCGCAGGGTATCTTGGATAATACACTGGTTATCTTCACGACAGACAACGGCTATTACCATGGAGAGCATGGGCTTGCCGACAAGTGGTATCCCCACGAAGAGAGCATTCGGGTGCCGCTCATCATCAAAGATCCGCGCGCCTGTGATTCCGCGCACAATACCACCAAGCCGCAAATGACGCTAAACGTCGACCTTGCGCCCACCATTCTAAACGCTGCCGGCATACCCGCTCCTGAGGCCATGCAAGGGCACGATCTGGCTGAGCTTTATTTATCCAAGCAAGCTCCGGAGTGGCGCACGGAATATTTTTACGAGCACCCAACGATTCTCCGTAAAGACTTTATTCCACCGTCTGAGGCGCTCGTTCGCTCAGATTGGAAGTATTTCTATTGGCCTGCCCATGGGGTCGAGCAGTTGTTCCATTTGGAAACAGACCCGCATGAACAGAATGACCTGGTGAATAATCCGAAATATAAAAAACAGCTCACTGAAATGCGCCAGCGCTTTGCGGAGCTCAAGAAAGAAGCGAAGTAACAATAACAAAACGAAATTTAAGACAGATGAAGCACTTACTTATACTAGTCCTGTCAGTATCGCTTAAACTGCACGGAGTTGTCGTCTATGATTTCCCCGAAGAGTTCCCTACCTCGGAGAGTTATGAGGTTGAGGTGGGCGGCCACGCCATCGTTCCATTGCAGACGAAAAGGGGTGCTATTTTGAATTTTGGGATGAGTGGGCCTACGAAAGTTGTCGTTCAACTCGACAAGGTTCCGGAGTCAGTGGTTATTCGACCGCTTAATGCCGGGATCCAGGCTAAGCTGAAGGGGAGGGCACTTAGTTTCGATTTGCCCCGTCCCATGAATCTGAGCGTTGAGGTGGATGGAGATTTAGAGGATCCACTTCTTGTTTTTGCGAATCCCGAGGATCTGAATCCGCCGTCAAAGGACGATCCGAATGTGAAGTATTTTGAAGCGGGCAAGATCCATGAGGTAGGCGAGATTTTCTTAGATAGCGGTGAGACGCTTTACATGGAGCCGGGCGCCGTCGTGAATGCCGTCGTTCGCGCGGTTGATGCGAAGAACGTTTCCATTCGAGGTGCCGGCATCCTCAATGCCGGTTACCGCAACCATAAGATTAACCAGTTGGTGCTGCGCGAGTGTGTCGGCGCGACTCTGGAAAATTTCATTATACTCGATACGCTGGGCTGGACGATCCACTTGAGCGGTTCAGAGGAAATTAACTTATCGAATGTTCGTATCGTGGCATGGCGTGCAAACTGCGATGGACTCGATATCGAATACTCGAGCAAGGTGCATGTGGATAACTGCTTTTTTAGAACTTATGATGATTCTATCGCGATAAAAGCGCTTTACCCACCGAATGTCGAAGGCATCCCCTTAGCTGAAAAGATTGATCCGGAAACCCTCGGTAAGCATGAGGTTCCACGGATCAAAGGCGATACCATGGGCGATATCCTAGTCACCAATTCGGTGTTCTGGAATGATGCCGCTCAGGCACTTGAAATTGGCTTTGAGCTGCGTATTGACCGCGTCAAGGGCATCACCTTCCGGAACTGCGATGTGATCCACGCACGCGGAGGCGCGGCCTTTTCGATCCATAATGGCGACCGTGCGATTATCGAAGATATCGTTCTGGAGGATATTCGGATCGAGAATGTGAATCGGCTCTTTGATTTTCACGTCGGCTTATCCATTTATAGCGATGATTGTCCTCTGCCTTACCGGCGCAGTAATCCGGATCGAGTGGCGCCTCCCAACCGTCCCGAGGTCGCAAATAACCCTTGGCAATGGTATGTCCCTGCGGATGAAGACCTGCACCAGTTTCAGGACAACCGGGGCCACGTCCGTAATGTTGTGGTGCGCGACATGAAGGTTCTCACGCAGCCCCGAGTGAAGTCGATTCTACAGGGCTATAATTCACATAAGGGCATATCTAATGTAAATTTCTTCGGACTTATTATCGCAGGTGAGCCAATTAATTCGGCTGACGAATTGGACCTTTACCAAAAATACGCATCGGATGTGAACTTCTATGAAGCAGACTTGGCAGGCATTCATTTTGACCCCGTAGTGATGGATGTCGAAGGCTGGACTGTGTATGTCGATCCGCAACTTCTACCCGGCGGTGCACATGGCGAACTCGGCGAACGAACTCTGGGTATGTTGCGCAATCACCTCGAGCGGGTTTCGATTCTACTTCCTGCAGAGCAGCTCAATGAAATGCGAACCTGCGAGTTTTGGATAGAGCACAAGCACCCGGAGTATGAATCAATGTGCTATCATCCCAGTCGCGATTGGTTGCTCAATAATGGAGGTGACCCGCGTCTCGCGAAAAAAGTGCATATCGTTGAAGCAAGCGATCTCATCTCACGCCACCACATGCGAAAGCATCCGGCTGTAATTCTCCATGAACTGGCTCATGCCTACCATGATATCATTCTCGGATTCGATGAGCCGCGCATCCTGAAGGGTTATCAAGAGGCCATGGATGCGGGAATCTATGAGAAAAACCTGCTCTACACTGGAGATTACGTGAAGCACTACGGTGCCACCAATCACAAGGAATACTTCGCCGAAAGCACCGAAGCTTACTTCTACAAGAATGATTTTTATCCCTTCACCGCTGCGGAACTCAACGAGCACGATCCGAAGACCTACGAGCTAATGCGAGCGATCTGGGGAGAACTCGAATGAGACTGAGTTTATTGAAGGCGATGGACTGGCAGATAGTGCCATTCTGCTTAGCCAGTTTACTTCGGGTATTAAAAGCTTCGCCAGTCGGTTCGGCAGGGACTCCGGTTAGAGTCGCCGCACCTTGATGTTTCGGAACCAGAGCGCGCTGCCGTGATCCTGTAGGCCGATATAGCCTTTCTTGTATTTTGCGTAGTTTTTTGCGTTCTTCCATTTGCTGTTGGCTTTACGCTGCTGCCAATCCTCCGACCAAGGCTTGTAGCTGAGTAGCAGTTCTCCGTTGAGCCAGTGTTCGACGCGCTCTTGGGTGAAAACGATGCGACTTGAGTTCCATTTGCCTACGGGGTTCAACTTCTTTTTCGACGCATCAGGAGCATGCATTGCGTAGTTCGCGCCAGTCAGTTGATCAGGCTTTAGATTCGCATCGTGAATTTCGTTAAAGCCTTCGTCGTCGATCAATTGGTATTCCGGTGCAACTTGGTATATCCGTTTATAGCCTTCGACCGCGTGGTGAAGAATGCCGCTATTGCCACCGGGGGGGATCTTCCACTCCAAATAAAGCTCAAAATTTTCAAACTCCTGAGCAGCGTAGATTATGTCGCGGGTGCCCTTGTAGTCGCGGTCTTCGTCCGTGACGTGCTCTTTACCAAAAGTCAGCACGCCATCAAGATTCACCCATCCCGGTGGCATGCGATCTCCATTATAGGCTCTCCAGCCATCCAGCGAACTGCCGTCGAAAAGATGTATCCAGCCTTCGTCTTGCGCCTTTTCTGTGCGTATGCTGGCGCAGGACGTAAAGATAAGTGCTATGGAAAGGCTGTAGAGAGCGGTGAGTCGTTTGTGCATGATCGTTTATAAGTAGTGATGTAGCCCGCGTTTGTAAGCTTAAATAAATATCATTTGCGGCTAAACTTGAAAGATGTCGGAGAGAAATTTGTTGATCACGTCAGCACAAAATTGTGAATTTTCCAGGTGTGGCATGTGCCCAACGTTGCCGAGCATCTCAAGGGCTGCGCAGGGCAGCGAACGGAACATCTGCTGGGCGATGCTTGTGTATTTAATGTCTTCTGTTCCGGTGATGAGAAGAGTCGGCAGAGTTAATTTACTCAGTTCCGGCCAGA
>Ga0307933_1001089_pt1 | contig 22775 bp, 17 predicted proteins | sample OrgLakmetageno88_FD_201811 | JGI IMG/M metagenome (GOLD analysis project Ga0307933, IMG submission 201811) | Saline water microbial communities from Organic Lake, Antarctica - #88 | ecosystem: Environmental > Aquatic > Non-marine Saline and Alkaline > Saline | place: Antarctica: Organic Lake... | reverse complement strand
TGAACTCCATGCAATACAAGGCCGAGCTCGCGCTGGTCAAATCACAGAGCATCGACGTCACCGACTTTGAAGATAAGCTCGAATCCTTCAAATCCGGCTTCGCCCGCAACTACGACCTCGCCGGTAAAAAATTCCAGACCGCGATCGACGAAATCGACAAGTCGATCACCCACCTCCAAAAGACCAAAGACGCCCTCCTCGGAACCGACCGCAACCTCCGCCTCGCCAACGACAAAGCCCAGGACGTCACGATTAAAAAACTCACCCACGGCAACCCCACAATGAAAGCCAAGTTCGATGAGTTGGATAAAGAAGCTTGAGCCCTATTTAGCTTAAAAATGCCTCAATTCTATATACTAGAAGCTTACACTTCTTCCTCCAGTATCTGCCCGTGCTCTTTCAGCCACTGCTTAGCTTTCTCCATCTTTGGACATTGGGAGCGCACTAAACTCCAAAATCTTGGGGTGTGGTTTGGCTCACGTAGGTGGGTGAGTTCGTGTATGATCATATAGTCGATCACATAGACTGGTCCTTTAATTAGCCGCCAATTGAAATGTAAGTTGTCATTTGGTGTGCAGGAGCCCCAACGATAGAGGTCGTCAATCAGGCGTGCTTTGCCATATTTGACGCCAAGCTGCTTCGCGAACTTCTCGACTTTGGGCAGGATCTTTTCTTTCGCTCGCTCCTCATACCATGATCGTAGCACTGTGCGCCGCCCTGATGCCAACCACGCGGGGATCAGAAACTTTTGCTCGAAGCGGACAGTCTTCTCTTTCCCGGGAACGAGTTCGATTTTGTAGTGCCGTCCTAGATAGAGTGCGGACTCCCCATTCACGATCTCCTTGCCCGGGGGGTGTATCGGGGCGGTATATTTTTGAGTGTGATTTATTTTGTCCCGTATCCAGCGCTGCTTAGTTAGAAGGATCGCTTCGATCTTTGCTTCGGAAACATCCACGGGTGCATGCACGACGACGGCACGGTCGCGCTCGACGGTGATGGTCAGACGTTTGCGTTTCGCGGATCGTTGGATGCTATACTCGAAGTCTAGGCTCATTCTGAGTAGAGGATTGCATCGTTGTTTTTCTCAGCAATCTCCATCACGCGGCTAATGATGGCTCGTCGATTCTTCAAGAGAACAGGGAGCTTCTTTAGTTCCGGTTGTAGCAGTATCTTTTGCAAGTCCTGCTCCAGTCGCCTGCGGGCGGGGATCGACTCCCAAAAGTTAACTAAGCTGAGTTCTCGCTCGACGGTCATATAGACATCCTTAGTCAGCGAAACCAGCAACGAGATTTGATCTTCTTGGCTCATGTTAAAGCTGGCCTGTGGTGACTCCGCAGCCAGACCCTCAGGAATGTCTTCGCTCTCGGCTTCCTCTCCGAAGATTTCGAGTTTAAAGCGGCGGAAGAATGGCATCTGCTTCTTGCGATGTAGGCCGTAGGTTTCTTCTTGGCTGGCGTTAATGATACGTCGGCGCAGCTTCTCCAACTCCTCGTAGATCTTCTTCCAGTTGTTTTGAAAGTCCTTAAAGATTTGCGCCAGTGCCTCGGCAAAGGAGGCCTGTAGATCCGGGTCATCATCTAGATCGATATCCAAGTGGTGCCGGATCGCATGTTCGATCTCCGCCGCCATGGTCTTTGTCCGACTACGCTTACCGACTTGCTTCTCAAAGTCATCATCCAAAATCGAGATCGGCTTAATCTTCTGATCAATGCCTTTTGATTCCAGGTATTGATCCGTGATCCCACGCAGCTTCGGCGGGATGCCCTTCATACTTAGACGCTCATCTCGGAGGTGTTTGGCTGCCATCACATTCACCTCAGACAGGGCATTGTAATCACTGACGAAATTCAGCGCCTCCTTGGATGGATAGACTAAGTTCAGGCTCTTGGTAAACTTACGAAATGCATCCATGTAGTCGAAGCGTAGGTCTTCGTCGTAGAACAGATCATAGAATGCATCATGATCCGTTAAGTCGGTCAGGCCATTTGTTTCCAGCAGGGCTAAAATCGCTTGATGGCTGGCGACTAGATCCTGGTATTCATCCTCTGGAAAGCTGAGGGCATTGAGCACTTCCTTCTGCTCCCGCTCTTCGTAGGCATCGATCGCTTTTTTTAGATCCGACCCAATGCCTACGTAGTCCACGACAAATCCCTTGTCCTTGGCCTCGCCACCGACCCGGTTCACCCGGGCAATCGCTTGCAAGAGGCCATGGTTCGTGACGACTTTATCGAGATACATGACCTGCTCCACCGGGGCGTCAAAGCCGGTCAGGAGCATATTGTTCACGATCAGGATGCCCATGTTACCATCCACGCCTTCGTCCTCCGCGCCGAAGGATAGCTTGAAGCTCTTGGTGCTCTTCTTGTGATTGGCATCGTCGCCATACGCCTTGAGGTGCGGCAGGTCATTATGCCCTGAAGAGATGATCACATCCGTTTGCAGCCGCTCCAGTTGCCCTAGATCTAGCACGTCTGGGTTCGCTGCCTTGAGCGCTGCCAATTGCTCGGCGAGAGCAGCATCCACATGCTTTTTATAGCGCACCGCCGCCTCGCGTGAGGTGGCCACGATCTGCGCTTTGTAGCCATTCGGATAGACGTGTGTGAGATAGTGGGCGACCATATCTTTCGCCTTGGCCTCAATGGTCGAGTCCGCTTCCAGATAGGCGACCTTGGAGCCGTAGCCTAGTATTTCGAGGCACTCCTCCGCCGTGTAATCCTTAAAGACATTCTTGAAGGTGATATCCATCCCGTTCGGGTCCTTCACTTCGGAGGTATGTGTCCGCCCCTCGTAGACGATTTCCAGTGTCACACCATCATCGATCGCCTGCCGCATGGTGTATTTATCGATATAATCACCGAACCAACGCTCCGTCGCATCAATCGGGGTGCCCGTGTAGCCGATCTTCGTCGCATTCGGTAGCCCCTTGTCCAGATTGGCTCCGAGCATCTTATACTGCGAACGGTGGGCCTCATCCGTCATCACGAGAACATTGGGACTGGCGTTCAGCTCGGGGAATGCCTGCTCCATGTCCTTCTCCCGGAACTTATGGATCATCGCCATAACAAGATCCGAGGTGTCCGCCCGCAGCAGCTCCTTGAGGCTGTCGATACTATTGGCGACTTTTACCGTGTAGCCGATGCTCTGGCTCGTCTCGCTCAGCTGCTCCTCCAGCTGGGTGCGGTCGGTGACAAAGATGACCTTCCAGTTGGCCAGCTTTGCGTGCCGATACATCTCCCGCACCATGAACATCATGGTCAGCGATTTGCCCGAGCCCTGCGTGTGCCAGACGATGCCGCCGCGCTCACGAGGCGTCTTGCCCTCCAGTAAGCGTGCGACGGCCAGCTTGACAGCACCCGACGATCTTAATCATCTCCCCCTTGTCGTTGGTCGAGAAGAGCGTGAAGGTGCGGATCAGATCCAAGAGGTTCTGATGGTCAAACATCCCAGCGATGAGACGTTGCTGATCGTTGGGGCTGCTAGTGCCGTGCTCCAGGTCTTTCAACTCCCGAGGATAAGGATCTGCCCAGCGATAAAAATACTTTTCCGTGTGGGTGCTGATGGTGCCAAACTTCGCTTCCTGCCGACAAGTCGCCACCACGATCTGATTGTAGTAAAAGAGCGAGGCATTGCCCTCCCCCCTCGCGCCACGCTGCTCACTGTAGCGCAGCATCTGGTCGATCGCTTCAGGGATGGCATCCTTAACCTTGGGCGACTTGCATTCGATCAGCGCCACCGGCAGGCCATTTAGAAACAAGACCACATCCGGGATGATGTGATGATCGGTTCCACGGATGCGCTGTTTAAACTGGCAGACCGCGATGTAGCGGTTCTTTGAAATGTCCTTAAAATCGATGTAGTGAACGGTCGGGCTCTGTTCGCCCGTCGCTCGGTTCTCCGAAACACTGACGCCCTCATGCAGGAGCTGGAGCACGAACTGATTGTTCTTGAGTAGATTGGTTCCCGGGAAGCTGGCTGTGAGTGATTTGATCACCGACTCCACCTGATCCGATTCCAGCCAAGGATTGATCACCATCAACTGCTCCCGCAAAATCGGAAGCATGACCGCCTCCGCGAAATTCTCACGATAGCTGTCCTGCGGCTTTTGCTCTAAGCCCAAGTCCAGCACCTCCCAGTGCAGCCCACGCAGCTGATCGAGTAAGGGGAGCTCGACGTGATTACGCTCGTCGATTTTGTAGCGGTTTTTGGGCTGGCTCATGGTTGTAAATTTATTCGCATGTTAACAACTTCGGGGTAGCTTTTGGGGTAGTTTCTGGTAGCGTTTAAAGTAGCGTTTTTGGTATCACCTCCCCGATGCTTGTTTATCGATCCTTCAGCTTGGGGGGTAACTTGGTGGGTAGCTTGGGGGGTGAGCAGCATCAGCGTTCCACTTGCTCCCTTTTTGTCGCGCAGACTGTTCATTTTAAAACCTTCCAATGTCCGCCTTTAGCTCCTTCTTTGCGCAGGATCAAACCCTGCTCTCGTAGTATTTGGATATTTCGTTCAATAGAGCGTTCGGTGACGCCAATAATCTTCGATAATTCTGGGATTGTTATTTCGGAGCGTTCTCGCATCAGATTTACGATTTTCCCCGACGTTTTCCCCGACGTTTTCCCCGACGTTTTCCCCGACGTTTTCCCCGACGTTTCTACCTTACCTTTTACCTTACTTTCTACCTCACTCGTCTCCGACGCTCTCTCCGACGCCTCTCCGACGCTTGGTGCGGCAGATGCGAAGCGCATCCGAATAAAGTTCTCGGTAAACCGAAACGCCTCCGTCGAGTAGGCTTTCAAGATACGCGGCATCCCCGAGCCGAGGTATTCCACCATGTCCAGATCCCGGAAAATCCGCATCAGCTCCTTATTTTCAAAATTTAGCTGATCCCCATCCGGGTTTGAGAGCCCGACCACCACGCCCGCATCATCTACCCCGATCAAGATCCGTCCACCATCCCGGTGATTGAGAAAGGCCACGACCTCGCGCTCCAAGCCATCGCTCAGCTCACGTTTGTATTCAAGATGTTGGGATTCGGCTGGATTCATTGAAAACAGGTTATAAATTTAGACTGGAAAATATTTTTCGCAGTAATGGTAAGGATGACGATCCTGAAACCGGCCTAGATTATCCATGACCGTGACAATTTTACATTTAGCAGTTCCTCCATTTGCTACGCCGCGTAATCCGCGACCAACCATCTGCATATAGCGAACGGCACTAAACACATTTCGTGAGATCACGACGACATCTGTCCTTGGCGCGTCAAACCCCGTCGTTAGCACACTATGATTACAGAGCACTTGAATCTCTCCATTTTGAAACTTTTCCAAGAAATACCGTCGTGCTGACCGTGGAGTCCCACCGCTAATTGCAGCGGCAGGTATTCCCATCAGATTCAACCTAGCCGCCATCTCCTCAGCATGAGAGACGGAATTGGCGAAGAACAATGTCGAGTGTTTCTCTGACTGTTGAATGTAATCAACCATCAGCTGGTTACGCTTCGAATTCTTAGCTAAGCGCTGGTTTATCTCTTCGACTAATCGCTCGAACTCCAAGCCGTCACGATGATTCCAGAGTTCAACGAGTCGGTTTTCTTCTTCTGGATTAATACCAACGCCAGAGTCCAAAGGGCGATACTCCACCTCTGATAAGACTCCCTGTCTTCGCAGACGCGCATGTAGTTCCTGCTGATCACTGGGAAACCACTGGCTGTCGAAACGCTTCGCGAGACGTTCACTCTCCTCATCGTTAGCGCGGAATGGTGTTGCGCTCAGTCCGAGTATGATTGGTTCCTCGGTCTCGGCTTCTTTCGACCTTTTCGGCTCAGCATCAAGCCATCTTAGTAAATTGGTATAGCTCGGCGTAATTGCATGGTGGCATTCGTCCGTGACCACGAGACCTGGTGAATTCAACCACTCCAAATGCCCTGAGCCCATTCGACTATTCAGCGTTTGAATGGATGCCACCACTACAATCGGTTTATCAATCTCATTAATAGAAGGGTTTCGATTGCCGCCCCAAAGTCGAACAATTCTGAGATCAGTTCCTTGAGCACCTTTATTTAACCAGACTTGCTTAAACGCCTGGACGGCTTGCTCACAAAGCTCATCGGTTTGTGCGATCCAAATTACACGTCTGCGAGTATCATTTGGTGCGAGAAAATACTCGATAGCCGCCTGCACTGCCACACGCGTTTTACCGCCACCAGTTGGTAGACTCACCACAGCACGACGACGATTCTCCGGGCTATTCACCAGAGATCTCACTCCATCCATGACCTCTTTCTGAAAATCATGCAGTTCCGGAAGATACATGGGGCCCGAAACAATTTCCTCTGGATCACGCCGAGTTGACGGAGACGAAGCAAATTCGACAGGAAACCCAATGCTCTCTGCAAACTCACGAGCTTCTTCCGTATTCCATCGATGAGGCGGCTTCAGTCCTTCCTCGCTCATTGCAGAGGTGAGCCTCGAAAGCGTAGCTGGCCCATATTGGGAAAGCACCAGACCTGCGAGTTGAACGGGAGAGCATTCCTTGATAAACGATTTCTCTCCGACCGATCCAAGCGTCTCGATCAGTGGTTCAACTCGGCCACCTACCGCGCACAAAACTTTATCCGCAAATGATGCACAATTAAATACAGTCGCCCGCAACTCATCGACTTTTGCATCGCCCAATAAACGTATTGCCTCCTGAACATTAAATTTAAGCCAATCCGCTCCTGAGGTTTCACGAATTAGCGACTCCAGTCTTTTTGCCCGCGATAGCCTTGAAAGATGAGCGGAATCGAACTGTAAAACGCCATTCCATAACACACAGGGGACATAATCACGTTCACCTTCGACTTTCAGTCTCAAACCAGAAACCGCCTGGCAACCCGCAGAAGCGATACTAGCCTCGTTCAACACATCATAGAGTTCAGGGAAGGCATCAACAAGAAGCGCGACTGGGCTCACAACTTCATCCCATTCCGGCCTGATCAGTTCACTCAAGTCTCGGGCTCCTTTCTCAATCCAGAGCGCATGGGCAACCTCATCGAGAGTAACTATCACACGACCATCGCAGCGTAAACGCTTAGCCAAATCGATTGAACTAGTTACGTAGACCGTTGCAAGCGACCGAATTTCACCATCTACCTTAAATGCATCCGGCACGATCCCGTCTCTAGCAGCACCTTCCCATAGAGCTTGAAGGCTATCGTTTATAGAGCCCCGGAGTGTCGCATGCGCACAGATTAAAGGCTCCCAGAACGCTGCTGGTGCCTCATTTCTGAGTTCGCTAAAAGCCTCGACATCAGAGAGGAGCTCTAAATCGCTGGCAATCTGATCCCGCTCCTCAAAACACTGTAACACTGGCTCATCTTTACGAGCAGACAGCACACTCAGTGGAAGTAGTGCTCCGCCAATTTCAAGCATTCCATGCCGAAGTAACAACCACTTCAATGGATGTGTCACCTGCATCTTTGGATATTGATCAACTGTGCTGTGCCCAAAACCCACATGGTCCGGAAACTCATGCTCCGATAGTGCATCGAGGAACTGACGAGTCAGCATCACGACAGCCCGCCCCTCCAAGTTCTCCAGCAGCTTCCACCCTGCTGGCATACTGAACCCAGTAGGCTTCAAATAGTCCCAACTAGCACTATTATTGTGTGATTCTTTATAAGCACCTCGACGTTGCTGAAGCCACTCACTCTTCAATGAGTAAGCACAACTCGCAGAAACTGGCTTCCCGCTCGGAATAGCAACAATGCCTAGTTTACTGAGCAAACATCCATCCTCTCGATGAAAATCGGGATCAATCAAATAATTCCAATTCGGTTTGGCATCGTCATAGTTCACTAGCCCGCCTGCCAGCAATACTTCGTCTAAGTTGGCCCACTCTCCACAGATGCATAAAACCTGTATCTTAGGTTTCCGCCGTGAGATAAACGCGACTTGGGCACCTTCCGGTGCGGCTCTAAATTTCTGCCAAAAATCTCTCCTATTCTTCTCATCAGTCGCCTCATCCCAGCCAGTAATACGTCTGACTCCTTCATCTAGCACATCAAGCCAAACCTCGTCGCTGACTTCCCGCACACAAAGCGTATCTCTCAATATTCGCCTCAGTTCATCATCCCGAACCAGTTCGGGATGCACGTAATCACGCCCCTGTATTTGTGCACTTTCACCCACAGGAGCAAATACCACTTCGTTCGGCAGTTTTAATTCTCCTGAGCTTGAAGGAATGACTTTCAAATCCTGACGTATCTGAGACCACTCATTTGGCCGACAATCTTTATGTAATTGCTCCGCCAGCATTAATACTGAGATTGCCGTTTCCACATCTGTGCTAGCAATCAGGCTAAACCAACTTGAAGTCCCACAACATCTAAGCGCCCCAATTGACGGCTGAGTGTAGGCGACTGACTTCACCTGATCTGCCAAAAAGTTAAGACGACTCCGACGCTGACCTTCTAGGCATAGCGGATGCACAAACTTTCTCCTCTCCTTCGCACCTGCAATGACTTTCCACTGATGCGCCAACTCCACACTATCTCTAGGATGACGCCACAATTCGGTAGGAATCCGCAACTCGCCTGTCGCGTCTGGAATGACGGGCGCAAACTCCAAGGCCAACCAGATCGACTCTAACAATGGTGCAGCATCTTCGTCTTTTCTTTCCGGCTGTCGTGGGAGAAAATCCAAAGCCCGTGCAGGGTCACGCTCAGTGCCGAGTTCGGGCAAGGCTCCCACTATCAACTTCGCTGCCTCCCGCATGAGTAAAGAATTCCATTCGCCTCCGATAATCGCATTGCGGTCACTATTCAGCTTCCAAGGTGCATTCAATATCCCCGGAATGTAACTGGCAGTATGCGTCGGGAAAAATGCCCAAAAACGTCCCGCCTCTTCACGTTTCACGTCTAATGGAATCGCCCATGAAACTGGAATCTGGTCGCGGGCATGAATGTGAGTCGCATCCGCAATGGCTCGTTCATCAGTCACTTCAATGGACTTAGTGAACACTCTCCAGCGAGTCTGCTCCTCGCCAACAGTCAACAGATGCTCATCTCCATGCTGGATGACATTCAATGCACGAAGCTCTGAGACTCCATCATCCAAATTGATTGTAATATGATCTGCTAAGAATAGAAGGAACTCTTTGGGGAAGTTTTTGATTTCCGCCTGCAGACTTTCCACAAAGTCCTGCGCATTCACTTCAACACGAACAATTGTTTCAGCCCATTCAAATTCCTTTAAGAAAGCATCCGAATCCGAAGTGAGCTGAACTTCATCAAGAGGCCACGCGAGGCGCAAACCAGGAGCATGGGATGCGTTAAAACGTGAAGCGATCAATTCACGACAGGCGGCAGGATCAAATCGAATGGCTCCGGAAGCCTTCGTGAAGATATCAATGCGGCCCTTCAGCCGGAGTAGTGATTTAAAGCCCAAGCCAAAACGACCAATCTCATTACCACGCTTCGGTGACGTATGCGACCCGAGTAATGCATCCAGCCCCTCTTGACTGAGTGGAGCCCCCGTATTGGCGACATAGAGACATGAGTTCCTCAACACCACATCGATCCGATTCCCATTGGGCATCGGCAACCCATCTTCATGTGCTTCTAGAATCGCATCCGCACCATTCTGGACTAATTCCAAAATTTGCCGATAACCATAGCCACCAGCTAAAACAGTCTCCTCAATACCATGGTGCTCTGCAATCAGACTACGGCGCTGCTCATACGCTCCAAGCGTTCGACGGTTCAAATCTTCCAGAAAGTCTTTCATCACTATGTGTGTTGGGATTTAACCATTAGCTATTAAACCGCCCCTTCATGTAGGCGCTCATTTCACTCATCGGTATTTCCTGCGACGCATTGCCATTACGGACATAGAACTTTTCAGACTTCTGGCCATTCTTATCGGGCACATCCAAAATTAACGGCTCCAATGCTTGCTGCACATCGACTTGGCAAATCTCCTCGTCTCCCACAATCGGGAAGCGGACTTTGACCTTAGAAGTTACGAAAGACTGACCTAAGGCATTCGCTAGAAGCCCTCGGAGATGCATCTCAAACTTATCTTTATCTGCATCGCCTAAGGATGCGTAGTCGTGGCCTAGTCCCAAAGCATTTCCATCATCATCGACTCCGATTATTAGCGTACCACCGTATGCATTGGCAAAGGCCGCCACTGTTTTCTGAATCACTCCTTCAAGCTTCTTGTTCAGCTTACCTTCCCGAAGATCCCAACGAAGAGTGGACTTGAATTCCAGCTCATCACTCTCGCCATCAGCAATTAGATCTTCTATGGAGACAGACTGTTCAGAGTCCTCAGTTTTCGTGATTCCTTCCAGAAATGAGTTCAAGGAGCTCGCAAGCATCTGACGACGCGTCTTCAAGAAGTCCTGATATTTCGTAATATCCCATAGCTCGGTGTCTTCAGGTATGCACTGTAGCTTTAACCCTTTTGGGAAATTTTTCACGACTTCACTTAGGTAGCCTGCTGCTGGAGCCGCCGACTTCGTGCGATTGCCTACTTGCGTGAGTATCGCTCGATTTGTGAATTCTTGAGCAAGTGCATATTTCACTCGGTTCCCCTTGCCATAGCCCTCCGCCTTTAATCGTGAATAAGGGAAAATATGATCCAACTCCAACTGATATTTCGCGCCCATAGGCTGACGTAAACTGACCCCTGTGGTCAGGCATACCGCGCCACGACTTTTCAGATACCAGCGCATCATACTAAACAGCGGGTGCGCGATTGCACGACCTTCCATCTCCTCGGGTCGTATCTCCAGTGAGCGTTCATCGGCGATTACTTGCAAAAGCGCATCGAAGGGAGTCGAAGATTCAGTCAACGTGCGTAAATCGCGATCAAGCTTTTGCGGAAGCTGGCTCACATATCGCGCTCGAACCTGTGAGTAGTAGAACCACTTCACCATCTTGTTAATTTCCATTTCAGAGAGGTGCTTACCTCCCTTGTCGAAACAATACACAATGATCGGCACCAACGCGTAAATCGAATTAATTTCGTGCGTATGATCTACGAATGCCTTTGAGCGTAAAAGGTTCACGACGTAGTCCAGCACCTGCGTATCTAAGCGCTTCCAAGCCGCAACGAGTGCATCGTGATTCTCCGCACCATGAAGTTTTTTCATCTCCGAACCCTGATGATACAGAGTGCCCAGTAGCACGTAGATGATGAAGTCCAACTTGAAGACAAAGCCGTCCTCCTTGAGTGAAGCCAGTTTAGCTTTAAACAAGTCACGTGCCCCAGGCCAGTAGCCTGAGATTTGGGCTAGTGCGAGTTCCGCATCTGTCAACGCCACACCACTGGCATTTACTTTATAGAAAATATCAATGGCCTCGCGGATACTGGCCTTCACCGGGATGGTTTGCTCTGGAAATTCTCGATCGAGGATATTTTCAATCGCACGGAAATTATCGTCGATTACGTCGTCCCGGTCGCGATCTACCGTTTCGCCCAAAGCCTCCAAACCACGCACCACATCCTTTGCCCGGACATTGCGCTTAAAGATCTCAGTAATATTCAACCACAACGGCTTATTCTCCATCTTGGTCTTCATGTAGTAGGAAAGCTCCAGCGTCTCCACATTCACGTAGAGCCCCCGTGTGTCGTTCATGATTTCCGGAGCCGTGTAATAAGGAGGGATCACTCCATAAATCAGCATATAGAGCGTCGTGACGCGCTGCTGTCCGTCCAGGAGTAGTTTTACCGCGCCCTGGTCAGCCTTGTATTTATGTGGCCCTTTAAGTTCCGGCGGACTGGCGGTCTCCCAAGTCAACATCGTGCCGGTCGGGTATTCTTTGATCAGGGAATCGATCAACTGCTTGGCATCGTCTCGCTTCCAGACATACTCACGTTGAAAGGCTGGGACAAAGAGCTGATGCTCATCGATTTTTTCGAGGATAGTGGATATTTTCATAAAGTAGTTCTTAGATGCATTCTTATGCGACGAAGCTAACAGGGGCAGTCAACAAACTCCACTCGCTACAGTTTGCGCCACGTGTCTATTGTCGGTCTGTTTCAGCACTCCAAGTGCTGAGTTTAAAATTTCTAGCGGGCTAGAATCTGTAGGAACTCGACATTCTAGAATTTCGATTCCTAATTCTAATGCCCGTGCTCTTTCATACATTGCCCAGCCGGACTTTGTGATCGAGTCCGACCCTAGTATCAAAACTTGATCAGCTCTCTCTAACTCAAATATGACTCTTTCTTGCTTCTCGTTTGAATCATTATGCAAAAGGTCAATGTATAGGTCATAAGCTGAGCTTAAAGATTCCGCAAGCTGATGCAGGAGGGCTTGATCAACTTCAGCATCTCTGGTCGTGTAACTTAAAAATAATTTTTTCATTCGATCCACCCAAGTGCTAATATCGCAACCCCTAGTAGCGACAGCAGCACTAACACATAATATAATGTCATTGATCGGTTCAAAAGTGACACATGCCAAGATACCTCTGTAACCGTTCCTTCATTGCTTAAATTGTTATTTTTCGCGATGTCAGCCATCCTATGGTTCATTCGATTCCTTACTTTACGTTGGAAATAGTATGCATTCGCATCTGCAATCCAAAACCCTAGGGTTATCAGCAAGCCAACAACAAAAAGGCTATAGTCCAAGTCGTTTCCAGTGAACTTCACGATGAGAACGCATGCAGCACCAATTAATCCAACGCAGAGTTTCTTGTATTCAAAACACTGCTTGCTGATCTGGAGAGCTGCCTCATGAAGCTGGTCAATCTCCTTCCATGCCATTTCGTCAGAGCAATTTTTTGTATATTCTTCATTCATATTATCTATGTGGCTTACACTACAGTCGGCTTATCCTCATCACGAGGCTCCAAATTAACCAGTTTGTATTCACGAATTAAAGTCTTCTCTAATTCACGAACAATCATACGCACATCTGACCAGTCCTTCATAAATGCTTCGCATTCCGTGAACTGCATCTGCCGTTCAAACGGAGCTAGCTCCTTGGCCTCGTCACTATCCCACCAAGTTCGAAACTTAACCTGCCATGTTTCTAAAAACGGCCGAAGCACATGTGCTAGTAAATCGTGAATCACACACCCTAAGTGTTGCTGATTTTCGTCCTTAATCCGACCTACTGGAAATTTACGCATAATCTGCCGGCACTCTCCAAAAAAGGTATAGAGCGAACCCAAACTCTCAACGAATAGTTCTCCATTGAAATTCAGGCATTCAGGATCTCGACGTTTTCCAGAGACAGCTACCCGGGTGGCAATCTCAGTATAGAGCTCCCACGCGCACTGCCGATCTTCCTCGGTCAATTCGCTGCCAAGCTTAATGATACCGAGATTGATAGTGAACTTTCCTTTACTGAAATTAGCCATTCTGCTTTTTAATCTCCTTAGGGTTATGGATGAGTTTTTTAAGCTCTGCGTTGTTAGATCTGGCGATAGCGAACTCAATACATGCTTTAAAGTTTTTTGCAGATTGCGTGAATGCTTCCCAACTCACCCAGTAAGCGTAATCATTTTTTATATTTGGATATAATCGACGCGGCACTGTGATTCCGTCATCCGAGCTAGGAGCCGTTGGCAAATAAACAGCGACAATGCCGTGCCCCTTATCCAGTGTCGCCTTAATCTCCCAATCGACATATTTTCTTTGATAGGTATGCGCACCACAAAGCACTATCGTGCATGAACTGCCATTAATATGGTTAGTTCTTATTCTCTGTATGATATAATCATGGTTATCGCTACCGATTGTTGTCCGTAAGGACTTGTCCGTCATCAACTGAAATTGTGCCGATGCAACTTTGGATAGTTGATCATAGTATGCTTGGTCTCCAGAGAGTAGGTTATCTCCATGGTGATAACTCACAAAGACCGAACGTTTAGGAGCGATTAATCCACTTAAAAGAGTGTGACTAGGGCTGGGCAAGCCTCCGCCCAGAACAGTTGGTGCTGGTCGTTTGAAACCACTTCCATTTGGGTTTGGGAGATAGGGATTCATTAAGCTCTTAAGTATTCGCGAAGTGGATTCATGGGATCATTTGCCAGTTTGAGTGCAAGAGTTGTACCGATCGCTTCCATGAAAGTTAAGGTGCTGCGGCGATTCGAAAAGTTAATCTGTTTACGTTTTTCTTCGGCGACCTCTCGAATGTAATCGTTTAAATCTCCGATCCCATCGACTTGACGAACAATTTTCAAGTAAGAGGGAGCATAGGCTTCTTTAAGTGGCAATAAAGCTAAGCTACGATCACACTTTTTAGCATATCCGATCTCATAAGGAACCCACCATGATGTTTGCGTATCCTTCGAAATTATGGAGAGCAAATGCGTCGACTTGTTAATGCCAACTTCAATGCATTCTGTAATAAGTTTGTCATCAGAGTCGGAGACAGCCTGCTGAAGAACAGGATCATTAATATCCAGATAGTAATCAACACCTGCCTCGCTAAAGTATTTAGCAATTTCAATAACAGCTTCTTTGTCTTTGCTTATATGGGAAAGAAATACAGATGGTTTTTCTGGCGTCGCGTTCGCTGTTTCACGAACGAGTTCAGTAAGATTACCTTTGTTGCTGAAGTTTTCCTGGATGCTACCACTGATTTTTTCGTATTTATTTACTCCATTCATACTGCCACCTCCATATCCAATAAATCAGTCACGCGTTTCTTCCCGGTCAGCAGATCTTGCATGAGGGCGGTTTTAAGAGAGCGGAGTTTCTTCATTTGCTCTGAGAAACTACATTCATAGATGTGCTGCGTTTTGATTCTCTCAGCGATTATCTTTTGCTCATCTTTTGATACAGGAACAGCGATCTTAACTTCTCGGAGGTTCGTTAAAGTAATCTCCATGAATGTCGTGCCTTTCATCTCCAAGCTGATTGCTTCTTGAACTGCTTCCGATCGAAGGGCCCAGAGCAAAAAGTCTGAATCGGTCGATTCGCTAGGTGAAATCTTTGCAGTTCCTTGGGTTAAATTTGCGCCATTGATCTCAGGTGTCACTGGTAGCACTTTCCCTACAGTTGCACGCAGCGCAAAGACGATATCCCCTAGGTAAACCGTAGAACGAGCATAGGACTTTGCGATTGATTTTGACGTGCGCAACAGTTCATCCAGCATGATGTGATCACCTGACATGTCACCTGTTCTAATGTATGGAACTCCACCATCGAGATGCGGACCTGCTTGAACAATTCCGTATGTAATATTCTCGTCAACAATCTGAGAAAGTGTTCTCACCTCCCACTCAACCGGGATTCTGCCGAGCGGGGAGTCTTTGAATGCGTGGGTGGCTTCGGAGCGGAGGTTGCCGTCGGCATCGATCCCCCGGGTGAGGAGGTCGGCCATCAGCCCCGTCTTGATCCGCTGCTGCTTTGCAATCAGCGCTTCCGTCTGAGCAATGGCGCGATCCACCGTCGATAAGACCTCTGCGATCTTGGCTTGTTCGGGGAGGGGTGGCTTGGGCACCTCAATCATGTATAACCGATCCCTTGAAAGGCTTGGCACGCCAGTCGCTTCGTTGAGTGATCTTAAGTCTATACTGGAAAGGAAATAGTAAAGCCATTTTGGAACGGCCTTCTCGAAATGGCTCAGGTAATAAGCGGTATCAATTGTCCAGAATTTCCCCTCAACATACTTCACCCGATCAATGCTTCCTTTGCGTCCCAGAATCACAGAAGGTCCATCATAAAGGTAACCGCGTCCCCAACGAACATCTTCGGAGGTTCCATGAATCGGAATGCTGCCAGCAATATCTACAATGGCAGAAAGATCTTTGCCATAGTTCAGAGTCGCAACCTCTTTCAGTGGGACTGTTTGCCATCTTAGAATTGCACTCATCCTAGATCCTCCAATCTGATGCGGGCGTCACCCATGCTTCGACTCTTCGAGCTACGCAGGGCACTGCAAGTGAAGCCCCTACGGTTTAATTTCGAGCTACGCAGGACACGGCACGTTGCGATGTCGCTGACTCCAGATTTTTTTACAACCGCTTCGCTAGCACCCAAGGGCATGATAAAGGGGGGAGTTTGGGAGGAGAGACTCAGATTTTGGTAGCGGTCGTCGTCGGATACCTTGGTTTCATTCAAAGCTCCCCAAACTCGCCCGTAGGGCCCTCTAGCGTAGCGGTTGTGAGCCTTATTCATGCAAGTCGCGACCCTACGTTTACTAGGAACTGTATCTTGGCTGTTTTTTAAGAGGGGCATGCTTGCTGTTTGGTGAAGCGGGGGAGTTTTAATTAACACGAACGGATACTTACGTGAATAACTGTATTTCTAATTAACGCGAAGTCGCGTTCGTATGAATAAGGTGGTTTCTAATTATCACGAAGTCGTGTTGATGTGAATAAGGCGGTTTCATTTGCTATTTAACGTCGTTTCATCGCGGTGGTGGTTTAGACATTTTTAAGTTTCTCTCATAAGCCTGTCCACTCAACGGAGTCATGGAATGGCGCTTCAGTAATTCCTCAGCGGTTGGCACTCCTCGACTAGCTTCGACTTTCGCCTGGAGCTCTTTGAGTTGCTCACTGACACTTTTCTCTTGTGGCTGCTTCATCCTAATTGCGCCCCCGTGGTTCGTTTGCTGAAGCTGCACGCTACGAAATTCCCTGGGCTGAAGGCTCATGCTCGATTGTCTTTTTGGTGAAGCGGAAATACTCATAATTCCCAGAGTTTAGAGATGGGGACTGCCCAGTATTTAGAATCACCTAGGGGTAAGCAGCTTTGGCCATCGTAAAAAACGATCCCTGCTTGAAAGTCTTGGCCTGAATTAGCAGCGAGGCGGCGAAGCCCTTTTGTATCAGAACGGCCGACGGTCGCCGATGCTTTGATTTCGACGCCCCAGACTTGCTGACCTCTGGTGATGACACAGTCGACTTCTACTTGATCCTTGTCGCGGTAGTGCCAAAAACGGAGGTCTGGATCTGTCCAACTCGATTGGGCTATGAGTTCCTGTAATATAGCGCTTTCTAATAAATGGCCGAAGGAGTGGCGTTTCACAATCCACTCTTCTGCCCTCAGCTCAGCCAGTGTGCCACAGAGGCCGCTGTCGCAGACGTGTAGCTTGGGGGCTTTAATTAGGCGCTTTGCCGAGTTGCGATGCCAGGCTGGAAGGCGACGAACGAGAAAGAGCTTTTCCAGAATACTGAGGTAGCGCTCAACCGTCTCTCGATCGAGTTGCACTTCTTTTGCTAGGCTGGCCACGTTAAGAAGTTGCCCTGTTCGGTGCGCGAGTAGTTCCAGTAGGCGAGCGACATCTGCGCCGGCTTTCACTTCCGCGACATCGTGAATATCTCGCTCGATGATGGATTTTATGTAGTTGCGATACCATTGTCGCGCGCGGCGTGGTGTGCGCGTGCGTGGCTCGGGATAGCCGCCCGCCAGTAGTCGGTCAGGCAACTCGCTGGGATGGAGTCGCCCGGTTGCCTCAATTTTAGTTTCGAGTGTGCCTCCGAGCCATTTGTCTAAAAAGCGCCCGGGGGCATTGGCCGCTTCGGCGGCACTCAAGGGATGCAGGTAGAGGCACTCCATTCGTCCCGCCAAGGAGTCTACAAGGCGAGGCAGTTGAAGTAAATTTGCGGAGCCTGTCAGTAGGAACCGACCGGGGCGTCGATCTGTATCGACACTGCGTTTAATGGCCAAGAAGAGCTCTGGGGCTCTTTGAACTTCGTCGATGGTGACATAGTCTGGTAGCTCAGCAATGAAGCTGATGGGGTCCGATTGAGCCGCTTGCAGATAGGCGCTTTCATCCAGGCTAATGTAGGCGCGATCTGGCTCCATCATCTCAGCGAGGGTCGACTTCCCGCACTGCCGAGGCCCTAAAATACATACGACAGGCGTGTCCGCCAGTGCCTCCAGTAGGGCGCTAGCAAGCTGTCTCTCTAAGTAAATACTTGATGCGTCCATTTGCTGGTTAAGGTAGCGTCTATTTTAGGCATGTCAATGCGTCTAATTGTCCTTATGATTCCATTGAGCCTGAGCTTTGCATTACACGCGGATGAGCTCTAGCAAGGGTTCGAAGGAGTAAACTGCGGCACGCCTGCCAGCTGCGGGGCGGGCGACTTTAAGGAGGGTGCGCGGATCAGCTAAGAGCGCTTTGGTGAAGCGATTGATGGTTGCCGGGGGGACGCCTGAACGCTTGCAGATTTGCTGGTTTCTAAAGATCGGGCTCGTGAAGACTGCGTCCAATACGGCGATGGAATACTTCGAGCCGGTGATCTCCGCGAAGACTCCTTTCATCGCTTCGTAGAGTGCGCGGATGCGGTTCATGGCGTTGAGGTTGTAGTCGGCCTGGGCTTTGACGGCTTCTAGGAAAAAGATGAGCCAGCCGGTCCAATCATTCTCAGCGGAGACGGCCTTCATCTGCGCGATGTAGCCGTCCTTATTCTCTTCCATGTAGCGACTGATGTAGAAGTGCGGGGATGAGATGATACCGGAAGACCAGAGCATCAAGGTAATGAGCATGCGCCCAATGCGCCCGTTGCCGTCTTTAAAGGGGTGCAGGGCTTCGAATTCAACATGGGCAAACGCGGTGCGTATCAATGCGGGATGCACATCGCTACCGATGTAGTTGAAGAGCCGGTCAAGGCCTTCGTCGAGTTTTTCGGGGCTGATCGGAATGTAACTAATGCGGCCTGTGCGTTCGTCGCCGATGTAGTTTTGTTCGCTCTTGAACTGCCCGGGGGATTTAGCGGCTCCACGCCCGAACGAGAGCAGTAGTTGGTGCATGCTGCGCAGGAGCGCTTTGTTCATGGGCCGACCTTCTTCGATATCTGCTTGCGCGTAGTTGAGTGCTCGTCGGTAAAGGATCGTTTCGATGATGTCTGAACGAACCGCGCCCTCGTCGTCCTTGTTGGTTTCATCATCGCTCTCGTATTCGAGGATTTCATCAACGGTGCTGATCGTGCCCTCCATACGTGAGGAGAGCACCGCTTCCTGATTTCGCAAAGGGGCTAAGAATAGCTCTCGATTATGTAGGTGGACGAGCGCTTGATCGTAGCGTGCCAGCGCATCGTTCGCGTTCAACAGCGGCTCGATGATTCGGCTGTAATCCGCAACTGGCGGGGGAAAGTGCCCCTCGTGGTAGGATACGGCGTTGTCGAAGTTTAATTCCATTTGACGATCAAATATCAGTGTTTTTGATTAACAATGGCTTTTGTCTATCACGGATGACTCACAAATCAAGTTGTTAATCATTTTGGAGGTTTTTTGATTTACAACGAAGTTTGTCGCTCACGGATGATTCACAGGCTGATTTGTGCATCACTTTTGCCTGTTTTTGATTAACAATGGTTGAGGCTACGGAATGGACACTCATAATTCTTAATTCCTAATTCCTAATTTCCAAGATACCCCAATCCACTTAGAAATCCATTGAGTTGGCCGAGAGTGGCCTCCCGGTCGGTTTCGAGTTGTTGGCTGCTGACGGCGTATTTATCCCAAAGCTTTTCGATGCCTGCAATGAGGGCACGTTTCTCGGCGTTGAGGTAGCGTTCCTGCTCCTGGCTGACGATGTCGTGCAGCTTTTTCAGGATGAGGGCGCGGGCTTGCTCTTCGGTGAGTTGGCCGTCGATGGATTCCAGCAAGGCGGCGGTGGCGTCTAAGCGCTCCTGCAGGGTGGCCTTGTCCTTGGTGAGGGCGGTGATGGCTCGTTTATCGTCCTTCGCCTCGGGGTCGAGTGCGTTGAGCTGGACATCGATCTGATCCAGTAAGGCTTGGGTCTCGATCTTGAAGTTGGTATCGCCGATTCGTTTGAGTAGAAGCTTGTGCGCCAGCTCGTCGGTCAGGTGCTTGCCTTCGGCCTTGGCCTCTTTGATGGCCTTCTCCAGATCCTTGATCGCTTTGTCCTGTGCTTTCAGTGCTGCAAGCTCTGTCTTGGCGGACTTGCTTTCGCCGCCCTTTAAGTCGTCGATCTGGTCTTTGAGTGCTTTCTTGATCGTGGCGTTGGTCACGGTCTCACCTTCGTCGGGCTCGTAGCTGCACAGTTCTTGCCCGGCTTCGACGGCTTCTGCGAGTTCGCTCTGCTTTTCGGAGGCGGTGGCTTCGAGTGCTTCAATGGCGTCGGCCTCTGCTTGAAAGAATGCGGCGATCAGGTAGTCATCCGGGATCAGGGTGTGATGCCAGCCGGTGGCCATGATCGTCTTTAGGTCGAAGCGGATCTGCTGCCACCAGTTGACGAAGACGCCCGCGCTCTTGAACTCATCGAGCACGGAGAGCGGGATGAGCTTTTCCTTGAGGGTGGTGAGGAGTTCCTGTCGCACCTCGGGCAGGGTCTTACCGGTGCGCAGCTGTGCGAAGTCGACCTGTGCGGTCTCCCACCAGTCCTTGAGGGCGTCTTGGTGGTCGCGTAATGTGGTCTGCACCGCCGCATCGGCTTCGATGGCGGCTTTGATCGCGGGCTTGCTCTCGATGGCTGCGACGAATTTGAGATAGCCGGGGCGTTCGGCTTGTAGCAGGTGGTCGAGCTTTAGGCCAAAGGCCGCATTTCTATCGGCTACCTCCTGATTGCGCACTTCCTCTTCGGGGATGCCGCCGATCAGGTGTGCCTGCACATCTTCGGGTTCGGGAGCAGGGGTGTTGTCCACATAGCGGCGGATGTTGAGATTGAACTCGTGGGTGTCGGCGATCTCAGACTTGTCCACCAAGCGGCTGTATTTCGGGATCTCGCGCTTATGGGTAAAGACGTAGTCGATCTTCTCGGTGTCTTCGGGGCGGAGCTTGTTCTGATTCTTACCTTCGGCGAATTCACGGTCGGCATTGATAAACAGCACCTTGTTGCGCAGGGCTTCGGGCTTTTGCTTGTTGCAGACGATCACGCAGGCAGGAATGCCGGTGCCGTAGAAGAGTCCGGGCGGTAGGCTGATAATCGCCTCGATTACATCGTCTTCAATCAGTAGCTCACGGATCAGCTTTTCTTTACCTCCCCGGAAGAGCACGCCATGCGGCATGACCGTGGCAAGATGCCCGTCGGGCTTGAGACTCGCCAGCATGTGCTGCACAAACATCAGGTCGGCTTTCTTGCCAGTCTCCGGGCACCATTCGCGGAAGCGGTTGGGGAATTTGACGTTGGCGCGGTCGTAGTTCTGCGAGAAAGGAGGATTGGCCAGCACGCGGTCGAACTTCTGCGGGCGACCTGTGGCGTCGAGAATCTGTGGGTCTTCCAGCGTATCGCCGTTCTCGATAGTGAAGCGGGTGATATTATGGAGGATCATGTTCATATTACAGATCGACCAAACAGTGCCGTTGCTGTCCTGCCCGTAGAGGTAGAGGTCGTCCGCATCTTGCCCCTGTTCCTCGACATACTGGTGCGCTTGAATCAAAAAGCCCCCAGAGCCAGTCGTCGGGTCGTAGATCGTCTGACCCGCGCCGGGCTTAGTCAGTTGCACCAGTAGGCGCACCACCTCGGCGGGCGTATAGAACTCGCCGCCCTTTTTACCCGCACTATCGGCAAAGAATTTGATCAGATATTCGTAAGCAGCTCCCAATAGGTCGGGGAACTCGAAATTATCATTCACCAGCTGGAAGCCGGGTTGATTGAAGTGGTCGAGCAGGTTCTTCCAGTTCTTATCGGAGATCTTGGTCTTCCCCTTGATCTCGTTGAAATCGATATTGTTCTTTAGGACACCGTCGAGGGCATCGTTCTCGTCCTCAATGGCCGCGATGGCCTTGTTCAGCATCGCGCCGATGTCGGACTTCAGATCCTTGATCGCAGGCACGAGGTCGCCGTTCTCATCTAGCCAAGACTCATTCCAGCGGGCACGTATCGGCACAAAGAAGGTCTCTCCGTAAGAGGTCTTATCTTCGATGATGTCGTCCAGCGCCTCAGGATCATCCGCGAAGTGCTTGTATTCGACCTCCCGGAGGTGCTTACGCTTGAGGTCGAACTCATCAGAGAGCCGCTTTAAAAAGAGCATCCCGAAGATGAACTCCTTAAATTCCGAGGCATCCATCTTGCCCCGCAGGATATCCGCCGATTTCAGGAGGAACGATTCCAGCTGTGAGAGAGTTATTTTTTCAGTCTTCAAAATGTGGGATTAGCAACAGTTAGGATGAAGTCAGCTCAGCGGGGCAAGATCCAGAACAATACAGAGATAATATGAGGAATATGCTCTAGCGCTAAGCCTTCGCGAACTTTCGAGAGCTGCAAGGCTTATCAATCGGGCTTACGCGGGTAGATGAAAAAAAGAGACGGCCTGATCAGGGCCGCCTCTTGCGATTCATATTTATTGGAAGGATGAATTACTTCTTCGGTGTATTACCACGATCACCACCAGACGGATTGCCTGAAGTGCTCGGATAGTTTGGGTTATCCTGACTCATATTATTTATCGCCTTTCTACAGTGTTTGGGGTTCAAGTTGAATAGCACTGGCTCTGCCACGCGTGTGAGAGCTGTGCTGCGGAAAGGCTACGATGCAGAGACACGCAGGGGATGCCGCGCTTTCGACAAAAGTTGCGAAGGTCGGAGGCCTGTTGATGGCGCATGAGATGAAATTTAGATGAAATTTAGGACACCCATATTTCATGGGGCTTACTTCCTTTGAGAATTTGACCATAAAGTTGTTTGAGCACACGCCGTAATTCTCGACGCGCCGTCCAACAATGCCTCGTGATAGAGGTGCGAATTGCCCTAATTCCCAGATTCGCTGACGAAGACAGGCGAAAGCGCTTAGGAATTCGTAAATTTCAAGCTAAGGATGAAGTTCTACGCCGCTTTTTTCCGAGTTCGGTACAATTGCTCGCTTCCGCTGCGTCCTCGCAACCAATGCTGCCCCTTTTGCTGCGCACGGACGAGAATCGA
>Ga0307933_1001087_pt1 | contig 22795 bp, 20 predicted proteins | sample OrgLakmetageno88_FD_201811 | JGI IMG/M metagenome (GOLD analysis project Ga0307933, IMG submission 201811) | Saline water microbial communities from Organic Lake, Antarctica - #88 | ecosystem: Environmental > Aquatic > Non-marine Saline and Alkaline > Saline | place: Antarctica: Organic Lake... | reverse complement strand
CTTTTTTCATTATAATGTACTGACTCGTGTTCTTTTTTTCAATATTTACATGTCAATATCATCAATTATTAGTACTTCTTCATTGTCTTCTTCCCAATCATATATGTTTTTTTTACAGAATGAGATTATTTTATTAAATTTTTTTGTTCTCACAAATTCCCCATGTCTACTTTTAGTTTGTTTATAAACAATATGATATCCACTAAAATATGTATTAATTAATTTACTAATATATTTAATTGGTGATGAATTATTTAATTTTTGATCATCAAGAATATAATCATTAATTTCTTCTTTGTCTTTATCTGTAAGTATACAGTTTTTTATTTCATTAATTGCTGAGTTTAAAGTTAGTTTATGTTTATCTAAAATCTTTTTCATTTTACTGGTTTCTCCTGCCATTGGTATATTTTGTTTAATCTTAATGTTGAAGAAAAAAAGATACTTTTGAACAAATTCAATATATTTATTATCCCATGCTTTAGCAATTTTATGTATTGATGTTTTTTTATTAAATAACTTTTGAAAGTAAAATTTTTGCATCATTAGTATATCTTCCATGGCTGCACATCCTGCATATATTCGTGATTTGATTTCTTCGATTTCTTGTTTTTTATTAAGTGCCATCTCTTCTTCAATATAAATATCTAATGGGTTTTTTTCTAATCTTTCTTTTAAAATTTTCTCATATTTTTCATGAATACATGTGATGGCATTCCAACTATAGTATGTGTCATCAGTTTGTAAATATTCTAAGTATGCTTTTTCTTCTTTTTTGTTTAAATGAATCGGTACATCAACAAATGTATAATGTGCCTTATGAGAAAACAATTTAAATGTTTGGATAATTGGTGATGAATCTTCAGTAACTAGATCATTGACTAGCTTTTTAAAATTCTTATCTTTTACACGATGACTTTCATCAATGCTTGAAAATTTATTTAGATTTAGAATTGTTGCTATAACTTCATTGTCTGCTAAATTTCTAATTCTATATGATGCTTGGATAACATCGCGTGGAGAACTAAATCCAGCGAGTGCCAAATATACACGATCAAATCTTTCTTTATCAAAATTAACACCTACAGTAATTTTACTATTTGTAAGAATAAAATCGAAATTCGACCATGATTTATTTACATCTTTTAAAGAATCATTAACTTCATTTCCACTATCACCATGATAACATATTCCCTGTTTTTCTGTTTGTTTCTCAATTTCATTTTTTAGTTTTTCCATAGATGGATACTTCGACGAGTTTTTTTTATATGGATAAAAAATAAATAATTTTTTATTATTTTTTAAATCATCAATGATATATTTTAACCATACGGACAATGTTCTTTCATTCAATAATTTCATTTTTCGACCTTTTGGTGGATCTTGTGCACTAATTATATTTTTATAAGCCGATGAATCAAAGCGATTAATAAAGTTAAGTGTAATGTCAGTAATGAATGCATCCATAAGAATTACTTTTTTAGCAGATTTTAAAATATTAATGAACACATTCCAGCATTCCTCCAAATTATCACCTGGGAAAGTATTATATGCTGTCCATGATTTTAAAACTGTTTCTATTTCATCAATAACTACAATGTCATATATGCTTTGAATTTCATCAAGATAAAATAATGATTGAGTATTAATAATTAATTGCTCTTGTTGTGGTAATTCTTCTATTTTTTCTCGACTGTTTGCATAATCTAAATAGTTTATCATTTTAAGACCTGCATCATTGCATCTTTGAGCTGTATTTCTAGCAAGTGCACGACGTGGAGTGATCCATATTGTTTTTTTACTGTTATTTTTAAGAACATAATTAATCACATTTGTTGTTTTTCCACAACCCATTGGGTGAGCTAATATTGAATACTTATGAAGTGTATCAATATCTATGGTATTTAAATATTTTGTTAATGTATCTACTTTAATGTCTGTCATTTGCTTAAACTTTCTGAATGCTCTTGTTTTATATATATCAGGGTAAAATTTATATAGTAGGAACATAAAACTGCTTTTAGATACAGCAGGGAATGTTTCCATTTTATTCCAATGATTGAGCCATTTTTGCAGTCTATCAGATGAATTATTTTTTTTGCAATTCCAACTCCAGAAGTCCGAAAATGAGATACTATTATGGAAAGCAAATCTACATACATAATGTGTATAACCATGATCAAAATTTTCATTAATTGGTGCCAAATTTAATAATTCAACCGCATCAGGGTTTAAGCTGGCTTTATTCGGTATTATTAATTTCATTTTTGGTAATTTGGAAAGATCAAATCCATTTCTTGTGCTTTCCTGCTTCATTTTATGTAGAATTTTATCTGAAAGAAGCCTTGGAAATTGTAACGTATCATTTGGTATATAAGCTGTGATAATATGATGTTCAATATTATCATTAAATATAATATCTTGGGTTTCGCGATTTTGTTTAGATTGATTAATACATTTCATAGTTTGATTTTTTTTATATACACATGCATCGTATGGTTTGCCTTGTTCTTTTAACCATCCTAAAAATTCGCTTCGTTGTTCTTCATTCTCGATCACATAATTATTAAGAACAATATGATAGCTTGTTTTATCATCAGTAATAGAGCCACTTACTGCAATATCTGCATTAATAAAGTGTTGTTTAATATTATCCAGAATATTATTCAGTAATTTTTCATCTCTGCCTTTGTGGTCAATATCAAAATACACTTTAAATGGGAAGTCAATAATATATTCATATATTCCACGGTTTCTATTTAATAAGGTTTTCATACTCTCTGGCATACATGATGTCCACATTTGTCCATATTTTTTGGTCCATGATTTTATAACAATTTCATTTTTTTTTTTATGTTTGATTGTATGGTCTTGAGCACCAGACCATTTAGACTCTTTAGTGTTTTTAATCCATTCAAGATTTAATAAGTTGATAATTTTAAATTCTGACATTTTTATATACTTTAATATATATAAAAATCTTTAAGTATTTTTTACCACCGCGTTTTACACACAATTATTTGATTAATTTAAAATGTACTACATCTAGTAAACTTTAAATTTATTCACAAAGAGCATTTAACATTTTAATTAGTTTATCTTCACCCAATCTTTCAACTGCTAAATTAACTACTTTATCTAATTCTGATTGTTTTTGTATCCCTTTTGATAGTTTAGCATAAATTGTTGCTTGTGTTGTTGGAGCATGTCCCATATTTTTTGCTAATGTTTTTCTTTCTTGTCCTGTAATTCCTTGATCATATCTGTAACTAACATAAATATTTCTTAGCATACTGCAACTAACACTCAAATATTTCTTTAATATATTGCCGAAATGGTTAATTTTCATTTGGCGACTATTTTGTGTTTGAAATAAAAAAATCTCATTACCTGCATAAGATTTAATTAATTTCATTAATGAGTCAGATAAATTAAATTTTCGAATTCCATTTTTTGAAGTCTTTCCTTTTCTTAATATCCATTCATTAGTGGACAAAATCAAGTAATTATTTTCATCATCATCATCTGATGAGGTTTTGATAATTTTAGTACTACAATAATCTTCGTTTCTTAAGGGTGGTATTTCTAATAGGATCGATAAAAATAAGTATATTTGTCGTTCAATATGATTTGTTGGTGGATTCATGTCGTATTCTTTTTTCTTTGTTACCATATCATTCCACGATGGTAATGATTCAATAACTGTATTATCAATATCGCGAAAAGTATTATAATCATTATATTCTTTATCAATTTTAGGCTGTAATAATTTAAGCTTTTCTAGTAGGTCATTATATTTCTGATTATAATCTAAAATTTTAATGATCCCATTTAATCTACTACGTTTTGACTTGATACAACTATCATTTATAATTTTCAATACATTATCATAGTTAAAGTCTGTTTTTTGATCACATAACCATTTGTATGACCGAATATATGTTTTTACACTTGATTCGCGGCAATTATGATATTGTGCAATTTTGCAAAAATCCATATTATACATTACAATGTTGTCTAACCTTTAAGTGTATTTTTACATTTTTTTCATATTTACACTAATTTATCACAACCAATGAAAAGTATCTGTAAACCATTCAACATTAAATTTTGCACCATCAAGTTGAGCAGTTGAACTGTTCTAATGCTTGCTTACTCATGTGTGGTACATGAATTCCAGAACCACTGAAACTATTTAATTGGTCTAAAGTAACATCACCACTCATTATTTCAGTTAATACACCAACAAATTCATCAAGATCTATTTTTTCATCTTTTATTTTTTTCATTAATTGATTGTATTGCAATAATGACATATTACGTAAAAGTAAGCGAAGTGCAACATGGCGACCACATGTATTTATATCTCTAATTTGTGTCTGATGTCTTTCTGGTTTTTGTAAAAGTGTATAGCCTGATTCTTTAATTATTTTACCCAATATATTATCAGACATACCATTAGAATCTTGAATTTGTTCAGGAATTTTAATATTATCTGGTAATCCCTCCATTGTATTACCATATGGATCGTAAAATTCAATAACATTGCCTTTTTTTATTAAACTTACCCAATGCCCTTCATTCGGACTCCAATTATACAATACAATGCCTCGACCCAATCGATCAAATAATTGGTCAGCATGCGATAATTTATTTATATCTGAGTATTTAGTAATTTGTATTTGCTCATTCAGTAAATCTTGTAAATCTTCATTACTTAATGCATCTTTCTTTATTTCATTCAATACTAAATCGATGGAATTATTCATAATAAATTAATACAAGAAAATAAAAATAAAAGCAATTTACAAATAAAATAAATATATTTGTAAATTATATATATAAATATAATGGATTATGATTCAAATACTAAATCTTATTACTCATCGTACCCAATTATAATGCAAGCATCTATTACATCAGTAAATCAAGTAACAACTGCTTTACAAGCTACAACTTTTCATAGTTTAGCAAATTATACCGAAGGATTGTCACAAACAATATCAAATACAACTCCTACCATGCTTTATAGTTCTCAATCAAATGCAAGTCATTTAACGCTTAAATTACCTAGTTTGCCATCAATTGAAAATATTAGAACTGATATAGAATATTGTCTTTATGTTTCAACATCTGGAATATTTAATTTAAGATTAGTATTTTTAGATAGTTCTTTAGCTAGTGTTGCATCAACTGATACAATGGTATATGATCCAGATAACCAATTAAATCAGCCATCAATTGCCTCATTAAATGGTATTAAAATTAAAGCGGATCTATTAAACCTTCCAAAAACTGCTCAATATGTACTTGCAGAGATAACAATGAGTTCTGGATCATCTGCAACTTTTAAATATGACTACGCTAAAGCAATTTCATATCATACTGTCGATTTAGAAACAGATTTTACTTTTAAATCAATAGCTAGTACCTATTTAGATTTACAATTTTATAATAATAAAGGAGATGGTGGTGGTGATATCAGTAATTTGACAGCTAAAGTAAATAAAAATGAAGCAGATATTGTTGACTTAGACACATCAGTTTCTAATTTAACTACGAAAACAAATACAAATGAATCAGATATTGATGATTTAGATACATCAGTTTCTAATTTAACTACGAAAACAAATACAAATGAAACAGATATTACAGCTTTACAAAATGGAAAATTAGACAAAATAGGTGGAAATTTGACGGGTGATTTAACTACTGATAGCAAAATCGAAATTAATGGATTAAATGGAACAAGTGGATTCGTTCATAAAAGCGAAACTGTTGAATTACAAACATATATAAATGCAAGTTATGGCGCATATATTTTAACAGCAAGTAATGACGATATATTAATTACAACCAATAATAGATCATATGACCAAACAAATGCTATATTCAAAAAAGATAAGACAACCTCATTTAGTGGAAATAAAATCACAGACGTGGCACTTTGTACAAGCGATACTGATTGTGCAAACAAAAAATATGTTGATGATGCCATAAGTGGGTCTTCTGGTGGATCTTATTTGCCATTATCTGGTGGAACTGTCACTGGAAATGTATCTGTAGATGGTGTTCTTGTTGCTGGTGGTGACTATTTTCGAGTAGGTACTAGTAGCTTGGGTATGACAATTAAGGATGAATTTAAAGGGGGAGGAAGTAATGCTATAAGCTTTAAATCAAATAGACCGAGCACTGGCTTTTATTTTGGCGAAACTCAAATTGTAGCGTTAAATACATCAGAATCTGTTTTTTCAAGCAAATTAAAAGTCGAAGATGAAATAGATGCAGATAATAATAAAATCGTTAATGTTGCAACACCAACCGAATCGACAGATGCATGTAATAAGGCATATTGTGACAATGTTGTTTCATCATCTGTATATAATATCGTATGGGCAATGGTTACAAATTCAATTAATGTTGAAACAGAATCGGGCTCAACTGTATGGAATAATATAGTTAGTGGTATTGACGGTGCATTAAATCAACCAATGATCAGTTTAGGGTCATCTATTCAAGCGGCATCAATTGGTATTGCTATATCATCAAAAACATCAACTCCTTGTACTTTTAAACTTCAACTATCTAAAACAAATCTTACAGCTGACATGGTAGACGTGACGGATTGGATCACTGTACCTGAAGCTGAAGTTGGACTATTTGTAAGACATAAATTTATAACTAATAATTTTTTTGATGGTGCTCAATTTATGGGTATTATTCTCGATGACGATAGTGGTGGTGGAATATTAACCGAACTTGTAGTATATGGTTTATAAATGTTTAAAGAAAATATTTATACTATTTATATATAAAATGAAAACATTTGCACCATCAAATAATCAATTAAAAACAGCAGTTGATGAATGGTTTAGTGATAGAAAAAAAGCAGAAGAAAAGTATGGACATATTTCAACTTGGAATACACGAAAGGTCACAAGTATGGCTTTCCTTTTTGAAGATTGTATATTCGAGGATGGTGATGATATAACGCGATGGAATACATCAAATGTTACTAATATGGTTTGTATGTTTTTTAATTCTCTATATTTTAATCAACCATTAAATAACTGGAATGTTTCGAACGTTATAGATATGAATAGTATGTTTAAATATTGTAGTCATTTTAACCAACCGTTAAATAAATGGAATATAAAAAATGTTACAAATTTATGTTGCATGTTTTCTGGATGTATAAAGTTTAATCAACCATTAAATAATTGGGACACTAGCAATGTTTTTAATATGTATAGTATGTTTCAAGAATGTGTATGTTTTAATCAATCACTGAATAATTGGGACACTTCTAAAGTTGTATTAATGCATTATATGTTTGACGATTGTGAAAGATTTAATAAACCATTAAACAATTGGGATACATCAAATGTGATTCGTATGGAGAATATGTTTGATGGATGTTATAAATTTAATCAATCATTAAATAATTGGAATATATCACATGTTTCGAATATGAATTGTATGTTTTATGATTGTAATAAATTTAATCAACCATTAAATAAATGGAATATATTAGATCTTTGTTCTACAGATAAAATGTTTTATAATTGCACACGTTTTAATAAACCATTAAATAATTGGAAAACAACGAATATTAAAACAATGTCGGGCATGTTTTGTAATTGTATAAATTTTAATCAATCATTAAATAAATGGGATATTTCGAATGTAATTAATATTTCAGGTATGTTCAAAGGATGTAAACGTTTTAATCAATCATTAAATGAATGGAATACTTCCAAAGTGCAATATATGGTCAGTGTATTCGAAGATTGTATTGGTTTGAATAATCATGATAAGCATAACATAAGAAATTGGAATATTTCTAATGTAACAAATGCCGAAAATATATTCAATAGGTCAGTGATACCAAAACGATTTAGTTTAATAGAATGGACATTTAAGCTACCAAATAATAATAAAGTAAAGTAATTTTATTTTTAACAAATTAATTTACTAAATACATCAATATTTAGTAAATTGCTTTTAACAAAATAATTTATTCATCCCATCCATTACTATTTAGTAAATATGCATTTCTTTCAGATATTACATAATTTGGGAAATTCTTGTGAATCAAGCACCATCGACTTTGTAATCTTTTTAAATGTTTAATTTGTGTTTTATCCATTCCTACGTATTTATTTAATAGATAGTATAAAGGATGATATGCTGTTGCGTGTGGGTAAATAATATATTTCGTTGCTTCATTTAAAATTAATCTTGTTTGTGAATAATTAGAAAGATAATGTGAGATATAAATCATGCTTGTGTTTGTGTGTCTTCCTGTAATTGCTATATCATCGGAAACAGTAATAATTCCTTTTAATGTTTTTTTTTCAACAGCATCAAAATCATCGAATATAACTAATGAATCTTTAAAAGCATCAATAGGTGGTGTTTGAACATGCCAATTTGAAAAATCCAATCGACTCATGCCTTCAAGTTGATCTAATGTATCATCTTTCTCTAATTTCGATATCAAATAAATTGGTCTTGTTGGAAATGCTCGTCTATATTGTTGTGCTATTCGTAACGCCATATATGATTTCCCACATCCTGAGGCTCCAACAATATAATAAACATCTCGTTTTTTAAAGTCAGGTAGTGGAATAAATAGCATATCACTTGGTATTGAAATATTATTTTTTCCTGTCTTATCTTCTTTTGTAATTAAGAATTTGTCGAATAAACTTTTATTATCATCATTGCCTTTAATGATAGCAAGCGGATGATGTTTTTTAATCTTACTTAATGGTACTATATCAAAGCTAACATTCATAATATTCTATATATATAAATATAAGATTTTAAGTTATTGTAAAACTAATATTAATTTATGAAGCCTTTGATTAAAAAGCTTAATAAGTTTTAACGTTTTAGTAACAAATTTAATACGGTATCTAATTGATTTTTTTTATATTATATTAAAAGATTTTAGCTTTTTGTAAATCTTTTATTTCATACCCATGAGATTTTTATATTTAGGTGATGGATCATGTTGTCTCGTCATACCACCAGTTACATGATAATTGCCACCAGTTACATGATTACCTTCATGTGCACCAAATCCTAGTGCTCCCGCTATGCCTGCAGCTGCTTGTCCTTTTGGTCCGATACTTGATACACCCTGTTTGATCACATTACGCACATCTGAATTACCTAAGAGATCTTTTCCGACGTTATATACGGATTGACCTATGTTTTTGAGCGTATCCCAAAAGGAGCCACCTACCATAACTTGATCTAATTGACCTGAAAGTGCTCCAGCGATGTCTGGTGGACTAAATCCATCAGATACTATTTGACAATTTGTTAGTGATTGTACCATAAATCCCTCAAAAATACAGGTGGCTTCGACGGTGTATTTTGCGACATCATTCGACCCGTTATTATAAAAGCTGACATCAAACGAAAATTGTGTTGCAAGTATACTACCTGGAGCAAGACCTATCTCTAATGGAAAATCTACACCAGGTCTGAGCAATACACCGCACGCATATAAGGGTACACAGTTTGTATTATATTTACTTTGTGTGGGAATTGCTGATGCATTATTCGGTGATTCCACTCCCAAACCTGTGAAAATATTCCAATTAATATCTAAACCATTGTTTCTTGAAGAATTAAATAAATCATGTTGAGAACGATTTGCCATAAGACTTGTTGCACTACTAAATGTCATATCAAGACCAGTAATTGGCATATAAGAACCATCTGGTCTGCGGACATTTATATATATATAATGTGGTACTCTATCTAGATTCATATTAGCACTTGGTGCATTGGATACTACTTCTCCAGCCGCTACTGCTGTAGAAAAATGGTTTTTTCTTGTATTAAATGCATACATATTGTTAAATACAGTCCGAGGTAAATCTTCTGTCAACATTGGTTTCATGAAATCTAGATTTAATACACATTTTGTAAATGCTAATATTGATATACTATTTACAGCGTTTGCACTAGTAGAATTGTTAAAGATAAATGGAGTTAAAGGTCCACTTTTAAATTTTAATTCCAGTTCAAGACTATCCATATTAAATAATGGATTATTTGAATCGTCATCATTATAAATAAATGGAGATGAGAAAATAGGTTCTTGTGTAGTCATTTTTAAATAAACTGTGACAACATCAGCAACAGTGAGATCATTCACAACAGGTATACCATTTACATACTTAACTATGATACCACCTGAAGTATATTGACCAGGTCCCTTCAATAGTGTGCCATCTTCAAGACAATAAGCTATAGGAAATGCCCCGTTTGGCATTTCACCACCAAATAATGCCTGTTCCATATTACCGTATTGTCCAGCTGACGTTTCAATTCCTTGTTCTGGATTCAAAAATAAACGTCTTTGACTCGGGGCGACGGCTTGCTGTCTGAATTTACGAGAAGAACTCAATAGTTGAACCAAATCGAAATGGTCTTCAATTTTTGTTGTAATTTGCTGACTATTATATACAATGCCATATGATTGGAGCATAGAAGAAACAGGGAAAGCATTGGGCGCAATATTTTTTAAATCTATAATCGGTTTGTTAGCAGTAATTGCGCCAATTGTTACATTTACAGCAATAACCGTATCTGTATCAAGATATGCTTTTCTATCACATAACATATTTTTAGATGGTGGAGTAACATTAATCTTCATACTCCCAGTATTTAACGATTCAGCAGCTGATGCCTTTCTAGTTCTACTCTGTGTACTAAGATTTATAGCGGTCATACCTTTTATGTTAGGAACAACACTTCGATCTACTGTTTTGACTTTAACAATATTATTCATGTATATATATAATATTAAAAATATTTTTTTTATTTTTATATATTTTCTTAAATTATTTTGTAAAAGCAATTGAAGAAAAGATTAAAATCTTTTCTTAAATTATTTTGTAAAAGCAATTTAATAAATATTTTTTTTATTTAGTAAATTATTTTTTCAAAAGCAATTGAAGAAAAGATTAAAATCTTTTCTTAAATTATAATGAGTCAAAACGATTATATATTTTATAGTCTTAAGTTAATTAATAATAAAGTTGTTCAATCTACTGTAACAAATGATCCACCTTCGAATTTTTATGAAGTCACGAACGGTAAAATAATTAATGATACTAGTCAGTGGAAAGTATGTGTTGCTAAATGCGATTTTCGTGGTGCATATGATATTCCTGTATTTATTCCGAGAATAAAACAAGAATCATTAAATGAAACAGTTTATAATATTACTATATCATTAAATGTCGAATGTGAAATTTCAGGAAATACCGAATCAACATCTTTAGTTTCATCAGCACCATTATTATATATACCATTTGATCAATCTATAACATCGTTAAAAAATAATACAAAACAACAAGATGATCCATATTACTATGTTTACGATTTTGGTCATTTAGCATTAATGGTAAATAATACTTTTGAAACAATACAAGAAAATTTAAATCAGCAATTCAAAACATGGTACGCTCAATATGATAATTCTACAACTGTCAACCTAGAAACAAAAAAATCGGTTTGTGAATATAGCAATGACGGTTTTAATATATACTTTGATAAAAATGGATGGAGCTCAAATTCAACTTCAACGTTACCACAAAAAGAGCAATATAGTTTATATTTTGATACTAATTTATGGGGAATTCTGAATAATTATCCACATATTCTCAAAAAAGATCAACAATATAAACTAGGCATTGATTATCAATTTAATTACGTTGAAATTCTTGTCAATGATCCATATGATAATGATAAAGATTATATTAAATTGACACAATATCAAAGTTCAATAGATTACATTATGCCATGTTCTGCGATTCAATTTACGAGCAATAATTTAGTAGTATACCCTCAAGTTGAAGGAGGGGTCTTGAGAATAGAAGATAATAATGTATTATTGGAAGAACAAAATGCAAATTCTGCAATTGATTATGTTGATGTGTTGACTGAGATTTCAGTGTTTGGTAAAATTGATGGATCCTTAGTGTATGATCCCACAAATTATAGATTCTTGTGTATGAGAGATGGTTCCATTTCTGATATTGAGATATCTATATGGTGGAAAAATAAACTAACGGGTACACGATTACCATTAAAGATGCAAAACAATGCTCAAATTTCCATACTGCTTCTATTTCAACGTAAATATATTTAAATATCTTCGTCATTATCTTCATTAATACTAATGCTTTTTAATTCTCTTAATTCTCTTAACTCTGCTTGCAATTTTAAAATATGCGGTGATATTTCATTTATTATATCATGCGTTGCCTTTCTTAAATCCTGATGTAATTCATTTTTAATTTCATTGTTTAAATCAACTTGTAAGCTCGAAGTACAATTTGAAGATTCCGATGTGCATGAACTTTTTTTTAACTTTTTTTTAATTAAATAACCGAGTATACTTGCTAATGATATAGCTAATGCTGTTATACTAATAGGTTCCATAATATAATATACAGAAAATATTTTTATTATTCAATTATTTTGTCAAAAGTTGAAAAAAGCAATTTACAAAATAAAATAAATATATTTGTAAATTATATATAAAATGGATGAATATTATCGGTTATATGAACTGGAAAGAATTAATACATTAAACAATGATATAGCAAATCAACAATTTCTTTATAATTCACAAAATATATACAAGGCACTTAATCCACCAATACCATATGATTTTGAAAATCAGTTAAAACCCTTAGGTATATATACTCAACCGTCATGGATGAACCCAAATGATCAAATGACTGGTATGGGATCACGAGATGACTTCAATTATGCGAAAAGTATTACGACCAAATATTTAAAAGATATGGCAGATCGTGAAATGGAGAGAGCAGAACTTAATGATCCATCTATCGCACTTCAAGCAAATGTTGGTCCTATATCATTTCCAACTGAATTTATTCAATATAATCAATTATTTGATCAAATTCAACTATTGTCTTCATTATGGTTGGCTACTTCTAGTCCGTACAATGATATACCAGAAAACCTCCTGAATAAAATTCAAGGGATAATATTAAATAATGCATTTCAATTTTCGGATGGGCAATTATCAAATATTCTTCAATTACTAAGTCCTATTATAAACAATATTGAAAACAACAAATCTGGCAAACTAGATCCAACTCTAAGTAACAATGCAGAGGTAAAGGGGTGGATATCTTATGCAGAAGAAATTAGGGCAATATATATGTTTGTATACTTCTTAAGTGTTTCGTCTCAAATGCAACAAGATCTAAGATTAAATTTAATGACTGAGGTGACTAAACAAGGACAAGCTGCATCTTTAAATGATGAACTTTATACACCATATGAATACTTAATGACTCCAGAATTACAACAAATAAATGTTTCGACAGCATCGACACCAAATATACCACAACCAAAATTATTAGGACCATTGCCAGATCCACCAATTCCAGATCCTACAGGAGGACAACCACCAGCACCACCAGCACCACCAGCACCACCAGCACCAGCACCACGTGTACCACCAACTGTTGCACATATAACTTCTAATATACATAATGATATATTAAAGAAAATTTCACAAACAAAAGGAATTAGAAAGAAAATTGTAGTACAAAAATTACAATCAATGCAATCGCCCGATGATTTATATAATTATTTACAAGGAACAAAATCACAACAATACATAGGTGATATTAAAAAAGTATTGTTTCCTAATTCACCATCAAAACCCACACATCCACCACCAAAGTCAATAATACATACTGTCATACCAAATCCACAACAGAGACTCAGTACATTATTTTACAAAATAAAAAATAAAACAGCAACACGCGAAGAAGCAAAGGAATGGATGACATTAGATAAACAACTGAATAATACCGCGAAAACACCAACTACTCCTTTGAAACGATTAAAACCATCATCAAAATCGTCAAAAGCTTTACCACTAATTCCTACATCACCTAAAGATAAACCTGATGCAACAGCTATACCTGATACGAAAGCTATACCTGATGCAGCAGCTATACCTGATACGAAAGCTATACCTGATGCAGCTGAAAATTTACAAAAAGAATCCGCATCCGAAGCAGAAATATATGATGAACGATTCCGTAAACTTTTAGATAAATTAATTGATAAAAAAGAAGAACTTAGTGATGATGAAATACTTGAATTACGAGTATTACGAGATTATAGAGATACTTTTGATCACGCTTCAGCTAAAGAACGATTCAAATTATTATCTGACAAGCGTCCAAGTGGAGGCTTAACCGATGAAGAAGAAGCAGAATTAGATTTATTAACTAAAATTCTATCCAATAAAGAAAGTCTAGATAAAGAAGAAGTAGAAGAAGTAGAACAAATGAAGAAATATGATAATGATCTTGGAAAGGTAAGGGATGACAAAGGCAAAGAGTATTTGAGTATTCCACAACTTAATATACCTATACAGTTTACTCCAGGGTCTCATTTTTTTAAGAAGTTGGAACAGACGGGACTAGTAAAAGATTTTAAATTAACTGAATATGGCATTAAATATGTTGACTGGATTAATAAAGGATGGTTGTCACAACCTAATGTATTAAATAATAAAAAATGGGGATCTCAAATTAAACTTACACCACTAGGAAAACAGTATTTAGAAATAAGTAAACATGATAAAGAATTATATGCATTAAAAGAATCGTCAACGAAAGCAAAACCGAAAGCAAAACCAAAAACAACACCAAAAGCGGCAACTAAAGCAACAGCAGCAGCTAAAGCAACAGCAGCACCAAAAGCGGCAACTAAAGCAACAGCGGCAACTAAAGCAACAGCAGCAGCTAAAGCAACAGCAGCACCAAAAGCAACACCAAAAGCAACGCCAACAGCAGTAGCTAAGAAAAAGGGAAAAACGAAAAAGTAATTTTATTAAGTTATGATTTCAACTAACCATATTTGATTAGTTTAAACCATTTGTATATTTTTATGCGATTTCATGATCTTGTAAAGCATTTAATGCTGTGGTAAGAGCAGACCAGTCAGGTGGGTCAATAACCTCATCGCTACTGTTTTTAACTGTATAGCCTTCACTAAAGTCGTCTAGATAGCTTACAATAGCTAGAAGCGTACTTTTAACAGAATCGTCATTTGAATCTGACTTATTTACTGCGGCTTCAAGGGCTGTAACTTCTGATTGTAGAGTGGAAACATTACTTTGAAGTGTAACTACTTTAGCTTTCTCTGCAGTATTATCACTTTCTAATGAACCAACTCGTGTTGCGTGATCATCAGTAATTGCTTTTGTGTGGGTCGAATATCCATAGTTTGAACTTGCCATAATAATCTATATTGAGAAAATTATTATTAATTCTCAATAATTGTATATGTCGTTTTTAATAATTCTATATAATCTTCAAGTTCCTGAATTCTTGTAATCAAAGATGCAATAGTTGTATTTATTGGCATAGACTGTAAAATAGAATCATGATTTGTAATTTTTTCTAATAAATCATCAATTGAACCATCACTATTAATTTGTTTTAATTCTCTTATATGAACTGGTTTATCAAAACGATGCGAACTCATTATTTATAATTTAAGAAAAGATTTTTATCTTTTCTTCAATTGCTTTTGTCAAAATAATTTACTAAATAAAAAAATATTTAGTAAATTGCTTTTATATATTTTAAAAATTAGTAAAAATCTTTGTTTTCTTTAAAAATATCTTTGCTTCATCATCCACCATTTTCTGTAAAAAGTTAAGTATAATATCTAATTTATCTTTAGTTGAGTCTTTTATTTCGGTTTCTAATTCTTCTAGTTGTTTAAGGGTCAAAAGAGAATTTAATTTTTCATCAATAGCGTTTTTTATATTTTCAATGTATGGTGTATCACCATCTTGACTATTTAATGTTTGTAATAATGTTATATCATTAATAAGTATATTAATAGGACCAACTATACCATTCATAAATGGTGATATATCATTAATAATATCTGTTTCATTATAGTTTTCATATTCTCGTTTATAGTCTAATAATGCCATAATACGTTTTATAGTTTTCATATAATGTTTTTGATTATACAATTTATAAATATCAGATATAATAGTTCTTTTAGGGTTAATTGATACAGAATGATTTAAATTATATAAAATATTAATTTCTTCATATTTTGATGTTTTATTAGATAAAAAGATTGTATCCATTTTAAAAATACCAGGCGATTTTAATGCATCAACTAATGTGATTTTTATTCCTCTATGTTCTTTCACACCGTTTATTATTTCCTGTGGTGTCCATCTCAAAATATGAAATCTCAAATGCTCTAAAATCTTATTCATTTCTTTAAAATTTGGATTATCCACTAATAGTTTTTTTCCTTTTTCATATTCAGCTTTTGTAATTCGTTTTTGGTCATAGATCTTTTGTAATTTAAGTCTTGACTCTTTCGGTCTATATCTTAATAAACGACCACTTTTTGCAAAATACATAAATTCATCAATTACTTGCAATGATGGTATATTACCCAATTTAATATCAATTATTGATATTCTTGGATCATTAACTATTGTGATAACTTTCTTTTGAAATAATTTTGATAGTTTCTTTATTGATATCTCAACGTTTTCAAGTACATCAATGTCAGAATAGTATTTTAAATCTGGATTACTAAAAGATCCAACAATTGATGCTTTATTCATATCAAATGTTAAGAGTTTTAATACATTGTATAATTCATCATTTACTTTTTCTTTAGGTATTCCTTTACCAATAATCTTATTAAATATTGCACCTGTTCTCGTCACAGCTTTTGCTAAGGGAGCTAACCAACCAGTATTCTTATTCAAATCATTATATAATTGATCCATCGGTTGATAAATAAAATCTTTGATATATGAATTATCAACAGTTCGCATTAATGCATTGTATCTTAATAACATTAAAATAAAAAATTGACAATTATTTCTAAAAGCATCATAATCAAACCACTTTTGAAGCGACCCAGTATTCCTCTTTGCATTGTCAACAAATTGTTTTAATGTCATTGCAAAATCAACGGGCAATTGGACTTCAATAATTTGGCATCCTTTAGATTCTCCATAATTAGCTTTATTATAAATATCAATTTCTTCATTTTTTTCTATGGTTATAGATTGATTGTTTTCTAATAGTACTATAACCTGTAAATGAAACAATTGATCATATCCATATTTATCCATTAAGTCTTTAAAATAACCAAAAGATAAAACATTCATAACGTTTATTAACACCTGTTGAACTGGACACTTTCTTATATAAATTGATTTAATTCTAAATCTACCAAAATTTTGCAATGTATTCTGACTTTTATTATTGTATCCATTTCGCCAATTCAAAAATGTTCTTGCAGATGCTGGTATTAATTTCATAAATCCATGTACTATAGGTGCTGTTATATTTGATATTGTACTTGTTGTTTTATTTACTACATTTCTAAAAAAATCTGTTATTCCATATCCTTCATATTCAATCATTATTTATTTTATTGTATTATAATATATAATGGAAAATTTAATTTCTTTTGATTTAGTTGATCATTTATTACATGATATATATATGCGACAAATGACACGTATACCATTAGAACTACAAACAATACCATATGTTGAACCATTATCAACAAACATAGGTGTCGATAATGTACAAAATGAGGAAGATCTTAGAGCTTTAGAATCTCTCAATCTTATTGCTGAGAAACAGTTATTTGACAGATTTATGGATCAGTCAGGAGGTGAATTACTATTGTACAAAAAACAAATCAATGATGAACAAAATGCACAAAATGAAAAACTCTTTTTACAAGAAGTTTTTCCAAGAGAATATACAAATGCTGAAAATGAAATTGTTGGTAACGGCTGTCATTGCCAATCACCAGAATTAGCAGAAGATGAATGTTCATGTAAAATGTGTGGAGGTGGTATTTTTGGCGATGTTCTAAATTGGCTTAAATCAAAATCAAGCGGTATTAAAAAGAAAGTAGCTAATGATATAGTTGGTGCAATATCAAAAGGATTTAAACATACACAATCAACTGGTTACTAAATAATGATTACTTAATTACAATTTAATAAAAGATTATATGTTCTTTTCTTAAATTATTTAAATAAAATTTATACAAAGAATTTTACATTTCCAGCCCAAGAATCTCTATTTACAAAACATAAATACATAGGTTGATCATCTGTGAAATTATCATAATCGCTATATAGAGCTTCAATACTATTAATTAGTGTAAATGATCCATCTTGTGTTATTGATCCAGAAACTGTTAAAATAAATGAATTATTATCACCAACTTTCGGGCTTACATTAAATTTAAAATATTTATAATTTGTAAAAGATGTGCTGGAATCTTGTGTAGCAACACCATCAAGAAGTGTATATATCTGTAATCTATTATCTGCTCGAATTAGTATATTGAACCCAGCCTTTCTTGTGTTCGCATCATCATAATCAGCAACATTTTTACCAAGCTTCAACACAACACCGATCCAATGGTCATTATTGGAAGAAGTTTCTTTATTAACATGAAAAATATAATCCTTTTCTTGTTTTAATTCATATCCAAAACAGTTTATAAATGCTCTTCCACGATTTCCAATATCTTTATTATATTTTATATTAAAATTACCATCGCCATCTTGATAATATCGAATATATTTATAAATATTATTTGCGGTGGGGTCGCTTTTAGCAGAAATATAGCCATTATAAGGGTTTAACATGCTCATGTCTGAAACCATGAAAAAATTATTTGTTGCTATTGGTGTATCACTAAAACAACCTGACAATTTAGAATTACTATCAAGTTTCATTATATGGTCATATGGATCATAATTAGTGTAATAAATAAAATTATCAACACCTGCATATCCTTGAAAAGTACTAATTGAACCAGAATCGCAACAATAGTAATCATAATCTGATATTTCGGTACTTGTTAAACTACTTCCTATTTTCATTGTTTTATAACCACCTGCTTTGAATATATCCAGTGCATCATTTTCAAAATCTTGAAAAATACAATATTCTGAAGTGAGACCAATAGATTGACAATAATTAAATAATCTCTGTGGCTCTTCGCTTTTATCTTCCATCAATATACAAACTGGTAAATTTTTAACAAATTCAAAAAATTCAGCTAACGAAGGTAATGAACATCCACTAAATAAGTTGGTTACTTGACTAATCATAACATTTCTAAAATTAGTACTTAATACAGTTGTTGGTTTATCAGATTGTGCAACCTCTTCCATATCACCATGTGAAAGATAAAATACTTTATCAGCATCTACAGCATCTTGAGTTAAATTTACATCAATTTCAATTAAATAAATTTTGTTGCTAATTAAATACTCAATACTTTTTAAACTATATGGTTGAAAAGTTAATTTACCGAATCGATGAGCAATTATAGCTCTTCTTTCTGCTAACAGATCATCGTAAATATGAGTCTTGTCTAATTTTCCATGTAAGTATTTTGAATAACCTATATTTGACATATATAATATTAAATAAAAAAATATTCTGTGTTTGTGGTTGAATCATAAATAATATCCAAGAATATAGTATATATAAAATGTTCAGTAGTAGAAATAAATTTATTGTTTCCTGGAAAATAGACGACACAGACCATAAATATATTTTTTATAAATATAAATATGCAATTAGTTTTATTAAGCATATGGATAAATCTTTATGTTATAATATAAACATTAAATCGGTTTAAATTATTTTGTTTACCAAGTTATGATTAAATTAGATAATTATATTTTTAAAAAGTCAACTAATAAAAATAAAAAGTATGATGTGTATATTGGTGATAAAAAAATTGCTAGTTTTGGATCAATTCGAAAGAATGGTGAACCATATGAGCATTTTTATGATAAAATTGGATTATACTCTTCTTATAACCATCAAGATACAAAACGAAGAGATCTTTATTATAAAAGACATAATAAAAATTACGGTAAAAATACTCCTGATTGGTTTAGTAAAAAATATTTATGGTAAAAATTAATTTTGTTAAAAGCAATTGAAGAAAAGATAAAAATCTTTTCTTAAATTAATTTGTTAAAAGCAATTTACTAAATATTTTTTTATTTAGTAAATTATATGAGACAACACCTAGAAAAACTTAATGTGTTACAACTTCGCAATATTCTTAAACAATACAATCATATTGTAAAAGTTAATAGTATTTATAAGTTAAATAAACATGAACTGATCACAGTAATATTAAACCATTTAGATGTTAGTATTAAAGCATGGTCTAATGATGGTTTTCCTATATTAGGATTTAATCCTCAAGAGAAGTCCTTAAGAAGTATTGGATTAGACTTATTAAAAAGTAATAGAAATATTGTAGCAACGAGAAGGGCAAAAAAGAAAGTAAAGAAAGATAGAAAATGATCTGTATAAAAAATTCATTTTGCCGACACCTGGAAGTTCCAAGTTAAGCAAAATGTATAGGCTTTCCATAAATTAAATTATAATGTTATTTAAATTATATGAATACTTTCTATTTTGCATACGAAGGCAATAAACGCCAAGAATATAAAATTATTAAAGACTATATACCAAAAAGTGACACATTAAAATATTTTATAGAACCATTTGCAGGATCTGCATCTATTTCATATTTATACAGTTTAGATAATCCGAATGCACAAATTAAATACATTATTAATGATATTAATAAGAATCTTATCAAATTTTACTCAAATATTCAAAAAGAACAACTTCCAAAAATTATAAATTATATAAATAAAAATCTCAATAGTAATGCTTTTGAAAAAATAAAAGCTAAAGAAAAACAAAATATTAAAGATTGGGTTTACCTTAATAAAATATTTATAATGCATAAAGGCGTGAATCCTTTTAAATATAAACACCGTAAAATATCCCCGATAGATATTTCAAAGTATAATGATAGAATAAACTTTGATAAAAAAATTCAATTATCATCATTTGATTTTACTACTATTTTAAATAAATATAAAAATAATACACACGCTTTTATTTTTTTAGATCCTCCATATTTAGAAAGTAGCAATACTACATATACAAATTATGGCAAAAATATTAATGATAGTAATGAAATCATTGATAATACAGAAATGTATATAATCATTAAAGATTTTTTAGAAACTGCAAAATGCAAAGTTATGCTTGTTATCAATTCAAATGCAATCATAAAATATATTTTTAATGGTTTTATTAAATATGAGTATGATAAGACTTATTCAGCATCAAAAAAAAAAACTAAACATTTAATTATAACCAATTACAAAATAGAAAAGTAAAGAAAGATAGAAAATGAACATTATAAAAAAATCATTTTGCCAACACCTGGAAGTTCCAAGTGTTAGCAAAATAAAAAGTACCGAAAGCTAGAAAAAAGCAAGAAGCTAAGCCAAATGTGCTTTAAAAGTGTCAATAAATGTATCATCTAAACGCACAAGCAAATAAAAACATATATGATTGGGAAGAAGACAATGAAGAAGTACTAATAATTGATGATATTGACATGTAAATATTGAAAAAAAGAACACGAGTCAGTACATTATAATGAAAAAAGAACATGAGTCAGTACAAGATAATATAAATTATATTGGGGGTAAAATGGCGAATTTATGATATTGTATATAATAGAGAATTCTAAATTCGCCTTTTCGCACCCTTGCATTCTGAAAGAATGCTAAGTGTGCAAAAATACGAATTAAGAATTTTCTAGTATATTCACCTAGTGGGACATCAATATTAGCTGACTCATACGCTTTTAATGTATATAAAAGAAAGTATGAATTATAAACTTTTTATATAACAACCATATATAGCGAGCCTACAGGCGAGCGAACCCCATAATATCAACAACATAGAGTCATTTAAATCACAATAAAACGAGAATATAAAATACTAAAATATTTTCTATTCTTTAGCGGAAAATAGAACATTTAATATTGGCGACTGAAAGGAGCATTCTAATTCAATGATTCTATACGATAGAGCTATCTAAAGTACAATAAAAAAATCCATTGATATATCCAATAAAAGATTAATCCGAAATATAATCGTTCACTTTATTCTCTTAATATATGTATTCGATCCACTTCGCTTATCTTCATACAAAGAAACATTAAAAGTAACCCACACCAACAATTGTTTTAGCTCACGATTTTTTAAAAGTTATAATTTATAATAATTTTTAATGAACAATTTAATTTTATATTTTATAATAATTTTAGATTTCCCTTTTTTTGTTAAGAAGATAAATTTTAATAAATTAAAATTCATCTTGTGTGGATTTTTTTAAAAAGTATAACAACTGACTAATTAAATTTATATTGTGTATCTTGTGACTTTTTACATTTGAATATATTATAACTCAATAAATAAATTAATAAAATAATCAATAAAATAATCATTAAAATAATTAATAAAATAATCAATAAAATAATCATTAAATATTCCCATTTATAAAGAGCGAAATTTTATTTAAAAAAAGTGATATAGTAGCGAAATACAAAAAGTGAAGCATGCTCCGATTTCAATTTATTGTTAAGAAATCTATATTTCAATTTTCAATTGAATATAGATTGTGCGAAATCAAAAAAAAAGTGATATATGTGCTAAATATAAAAAGTGAAGCATGCTCCGATTTCAATTTATTGTTAAGAAATCTATATTTCAATTTTCAATTGAATATAGATTGTGCGAAATCAAAAAAAAAGTGATATATGTGCTAAATATAAAAAGTGAAGCAT
>Ga0307933_1001084_pt1 | contig 22817 bp, 14 predicted proteins | sample OrgLakmetageno88_FD_201811 | JGI IMG/M metagenome (GOLD analysis project Ga0307933, IMG submission 201811) | Saline water microbial communities from Organic Lake, Antarctica - #88 | ecosystem: Environmental > Aquatic > Non-marine Saline and Alkaline > Saline | place: Antarctica: Organic Lake... | reverse complement strand
TCAATATGGGTATCAGAAAAGCATACGGATATCGAAGCTTTGAGATTATGAAAGTTGCTCTTTTACATCAACTTGGAGACTTGCCTGAACCAGAGTTTACCCACAGATTTTGCTGAAGAGCCAAAAATATAGACAAGAACAAGGAAGCCACCGACGGAGTAAATCTCTAGAGCAATTCCTAGAAGATGAGGAGCTGTTGGATCGAATACGGCTCGTGGAAGCGCATGGCGCAGATAGTGACTCTATCGGGATCATTGGAGGTAGCTTTGGCACGCGCACGGATCAGAACGTCCAGCGTAGGCCTTCGTCAGTCTACTGGAACGGTCTACGGGAATTTGGCATCGTTCAACCAGCCAAGCTCTCGCTGGCAGAGTTTGGTCGCCGCTTATCCGACAATCACAAGAGCCTGCACTCGCTCCTCAATGATACCAGTAAAGAGGTCGGCGATGATCTAGATGCGATGGATCACACTCAAACGATCCGAATTTCATTACCTCCCGGCATTGAAGAGACACGAGAGCAACTCACCATTGAACTGACTGACGATGAAGCTGTCTTTCTGAGGAATAAGATTATCAGCCATCAACCGGGCAGTCTACTTGGTCAAATATTAATGGATGATCATGCCATCGCTGAGATCATGGATCTGCCAAAGAATCCAAAATTTGCCGATCTCGCAGCCCTAACTTTCATCGGTGCGCTAGAGGATACTCAACTGCGCCGAACCGTCGTTCATGCGCTCAAGTTTTGGCAACTACTGTTTGGAGCACACATACGCTATAACTGCATGCTACAGACAATCTCAGGCACCAAGGAGAAAAAAGAAGAATTCCAAGCGGACTGGGAACACTGGCGAGAGAATCTTCCAAACTATCTGGAGGACTGGGACACAGACTTCATGTGGGCCGTCGTCACTGCCAAGGGCAGAAAGCCCAGACCGCAGACTCGCACTTTTATCGAGTCATGGATCACACAATGCCACGATTCAGCTAGTGATTTGGTCGAATGTGAGCGGCTAGTAAAACAGCAAGAGCGCGCCAATAAGGGTAAGCGTGCTCGTCTCACTAAGAACGAGGGAGCCATCAACCATTGGGTCGGTTTCAATGATCTGGAATATCGCTTCCCTCAGGTTAGACGGATTCTCATCGACATACACACCGCAACAGAAGATCAGCATGCTTGATTGTAAACGAGACCGCCTAGACTACGGCCAACTACTCATTCCCCCGAGCGGCTACCGCTTTGAAAATGCCATCGCGGCAAGCTACAGCGCAGACTTGGGGACGCTTCTGTCCATACCAGTCGCTCTCGTGTATGCTCAAACACTGGAAGGCGACCTGTCTGGAGAGAAGCTACAACTCTTAGAGGCGATCAAACAGTTTTCGCAACGAGTGCGGGTCTACCATCAGGCTGGGCAGATACATGTTCCTTCAAAATTGAATGGGCTCTATGCTCATCTCGAAGATGCGCTCACACCCATTCTCCCGGACACTGCCTTCAGTGCCTTTCACCCTAAAGTCTGGGTCATCCGTTTTACGCACGAAGGCGATGACGAATCGCATGCATCTCCGGTGAAATATCGTGTCATCGTCTTAAGTCGAAACCTGACCAATGACCGTAGTTGGGACGTGGCAGCCAGTTTAGATGGTGAAGTCGGATCGGACACACAGGCAAAGAATCGGCCCTTGATCGACTTCGTTGAGTGGCTCGATCAAAAGGATCCCACGCCTTGGGCAGGACAATTTACCGAGGAATTGGCGAAGACTGCATTTGAAACACCCGACGGGTTTGACGAACACTTCTTTCATCCCACAGGGATCACCGGGCACCGAAAGAGTCCGATCGAGGCGCATGATTCACTGAGGGCTTTGGTGCTCTCTCCCTTTCTGGACGCCAAGACGGTTGAAATGCTCAGAGCACATACCAAAAAGGGTCGTTCTGTTTACCTATTCAGTGAGCCCCACGAATTCGCGAAAGTCCCGAAGTCGCTACTGAAGCGCATCTATTGCCATAGTCTTTCGTCTGTAATCATTGATAGCGAACTGAGTGAAAACAACGACACAGATGCGGAAGCACCCTGCTCACAGAAACTACACGCGAAGACCTTCATCTTTAAAACCGCAGTCAATGAAACCCGATGGTTCCTCGGCTCGGCCAATGCCACCCAAGCAGCCATGCACAAGAATGTAGAGTTCATGGTTGAGCTGCGAAGCGCTTTACCCCGTGCACGTATCGCCCAGACGCGCAAAGAACTGACTGGTGGCAGTGAGGGCAACGGACCGTTCATATACTTCGACCCTGATTCAATCGAAGAGACAGCCCCCCAACAGAGCAACGAACAGATCGCAACTCGGCAGTTCGAGCACGCGCTCATGAGTTCGAAGATTGAGGCGTCCGTATGTGCGGCAGAAAACGGGCTGCACTGGGACTTATCACTGTCCTTCGACCTCAGGCAGTTGACTCCCCAGAGTGGATTGAAGCTATCCGTCCGCCCTTTTAACATTAAAAGCCCACCACCCGCGCAGGTGCTCAGTGCGGGGCAGACGACAAACTGTAGCTTTAAGAATATCAGCGAGTTGGAGCTCAGTCGCTTTTTACAATTCCGTATAGAGGGTAGCGATGGACACGCACACCACGAATTCCTCTATCGTATCGAGATTGATAACCTACCAGAAGACCGCCTAGAGAATATCTTCCGGAAGATCGTCAACAGTCAGGATAAATTCTTTGAATATCTACGGCTGTTGCTGGCAGAAGATATCACGAAAGAAGATCTATTGAGCGGTGGCGATGCCCAGACGCCTCAGGGGCATGACGATGATAATGCGGAACAATGGTTAATGGATCTGCCGATCTACGAACAACTCCTGCTGATCGCATCGCGTAACCCTCGTAAATTGATCGAGGTTGATAAGGTCATACATGACCTCACTCCCAAGGCCGATGAGGCACACGAAGCAGGTGCAACTGCCTCAATTATCCCTGACGACTTTCTGTCCTTTTGGGATGTCTTCCGCAACATGATCCCCGCTCCTCAAAGTCCGAAATCGTAATGGATAAAGAACAAACACTTCAGTATGTCACGGAAGGCTTGAAAGGCCTAAAGGACTTCCAGCACGCCTCCGTCGAAGCCATCTACGAGAGTCTTTATGCCAAAGAGCAACAGTGTATGCTGCTAGCGGATGAAGTCGGACTCGGCAAAACGATTATCGCACGCGGGTTGATTGCGAAGGTCATTAAAAAGCGAATCGATACGGGCGACACTCGACCACTCAAAGTCACCTACATTTGCTCGAATCAGGTGATCGCCAACGAAAACATCAGGAAGTTAAATTTGTTTCCGAAGTCGGTTGGAATGAAAACACCGGTATCGCGTGTTGCCTACCTGGCTTGGGAGGAACCGAAGAATACAAAAAAGGAGCATCAGAGTGTCTTAGAACTCAATACGCTGACACCTGCGACATCGTTTCGATTTGCATCGGGCGCTGGCAATGTGTGGGAGCGGCGAATCATCTACTGTCTCCTATCCCAAGACCCGATACTAGGCCAACTGCTCGAAGAGCTTCGCTGCTTATTAAAAGGCACCGTTACGAGTGCAGATTACGTCAGATGGTTGGAAGACGCCCGGCGTGGTAAGGCGGCACATACACTCAGGGAAGGTCTCGCTGAGCGTTACATCGCAAAAATAAAAGATACCGGATACCAACTAATTGCCCAAAGCACTCTGCCGATCTCAGCGCCTCAAAGTCTTTATGAGGCTACGCTATCCCTGACAGAGGACATCAATCCGGAGAATGCCAAGGCGCATCAGAAGACCGCGTATAATCTAACATCGAGACTACGGGAGTGCCTAGTCGAATGCTGTCTACAATATGTCGATGCGGATCTGTTCATCCTCGATGAGTTTCAGCGCTTCAGAGACCTCATCGATCAAGATAGCCAGGAAGAACAGGCGATCATTGCGAAGAAGATCTTTTTTGAACAAGAAAATGACTCACGTGTGCTGCTCCTCTCTGCGACGCCCTTCAAGGCATTCACTGGCCATAGTGACCTGCAACGTGGCGAGGATCACTACAAAGACTTCAACCGTGTTCTAAAATTCCTGCTCCGAGGTGACAGCGAAAAACAGGACACATACAATGCACATCGTCGAAAGCTCCATCGCCAGCTCTTGGACATTGGCAACGGCATCCCCTGCAGCATCAATGGCATACACCGGGAAGCAGTCGAAAGCATCCTACGCCCAATCATTTGCAGAACAGAACGGCAAAGCGTAACAACAAACGCGAACTCCATGATCCTCGTTAAGTGGAAAGAGACGGATCAAGCGATTCCATTCAGTGCCGGAGACATCGAGAACTTCAAAGCTACGGATCGAGTCGCGAAAGCGCTCGCTCATGTTTCATCCACGAGGGGGAAACCAATCGAATTCTGCAAGTCCGCCCTCTACCCCCTCTCCTTCCTTGATCGCTACAAACTCAAAGAGGATCTCAGAAAGCATAAAGATCATCCCGTGGTATCGAAGGCGTTAAATCAATCCGGCTCAGCTTGGCTCGATTTTAAGCGTATCAATGACTACCAGGAGTTGTGCCCAACAATCAAGGGCGCTGCCTCAAATGCCCGCCTCGATCACCTCATCGAAAAAGCTATAGGCACACATGGAGAGAAGCTACTCTGGGTGCCACCAAGCTTGCCCTACTATCCTCTAGAAGATGCCTACATCGGCTCCGAAGGATTCTCAAAAACGCTGCTCTTTTCTTCTTGGGTCATGGTGCCACGCATGGCTGCCACCTTGGTCTCCTACGAAGTGGAACGGCGCACCATCGGTGTCGACGCGACTGTCGACGAACAGGAAGTCGAGCCTAGGCACTATTTCACAGAGGAAGGAAAGCGTCGGCATCCAGTCCCACAGATTCGATATGCCCGCCGCCGAGGGCCGAATGGTGAAATCCAACTGGCCAACATGAGTAACTACACCCTACTCTACCCCAGCCTGACACTCGCCCATGCAATTGATCCAATTCAGAACCTTGCAGAGAACAAGTCACTGGATGAACTTAGGAGTCAAGTTGCCGATCAAATCCGAGAACTACTCAAGGATCCAAAAATTACACAATTGGCAACTCCAGGCGGCGAAGCAGATCGCTGGTATTGGGCCGCCCCCTTACTTCTGGATCAAGCGTCTGCTCAATTCTCTGAAATCATCAGTCAATGGCTTTCCGCTGTAAACGTCGTCGATTCGAACGGGGTCAGCGAAGATAATCAAGCAACTGAAAAAGGTGACGAACTAGGATCTAAGCAGGACCATTTCAACCGTTTCAAAGCATGCTTTGAAAACCCCGAGAGCATCGGTCTGGGCCGCATACCAGAAGATTTGCCTGAAGTCTTAGCAGACCTCGCACTCGGCTCGCCTGCCGTCATCACGCTGCGATCAATCACGCGACTGTTTACCAACCAAGCGCTCACCGAGCCCAAACAACTCTCACGGGCAATGGCTGTCGCTGACGAGTTCTGCTCTCTTTTTAACAAACCGGAATCAATTGCTGCCCTACGCTTGAGCGAGAACCACCAATACTATTGGCAAATGGTTGCCGATTATTGTGCATCCGGCTGCCTACAAGCGGTCTTAGACGAATATTTCCACCTGCTGCATGGTCAAAACGTGGATGTGGCGGGCTGCGTCGACCAACTAATTTCTGCGATCAACCTGAACGCATCGACCATCAACGTAGACAGCCTTGAAAGCTTCAAAAGTGATCAACCAAGGAAGATGCGCTGTCACTACGCGGTTGAGTTTGGTAGCCAGCGGATCGAAACGGATTCGGGCCAGAAACGTGCCAGTGGGCTGCGAGAGGTGTTCAACTCGCCCTTCCGCCCGTTTCTCTTATCCACAACATCGATCGAGCAAGAGGGATTAGATTTCCATTCATATTGCCGACGCATCGTCCACTGGAACTTACCAAGCAACCCGGTGGATCTGGAGCAACGAGAGGGACGCATCAACCGATTTAAGAGCCTAGCGATACGCCAACAAATTGCAGAAAAATATGCAAGGTCACTGAACCACGATTCCAGTATTAAGACCAAAGATATCTGGGCCAGTCTATTTCAAGCTGCCGATCTGCAGGAGCGACAAAACGCTGGCAAGTGCGAACTGATCCCCTTCTGGCACATTGACTCCGACAGCGACCGAAAGATTGAACGCGTCATCCCACTGTATCCTTTCAGCGTGGATCAAGTTCGCCTCTCAAAGCTCTTAAAAACACTCACCATCTACCGACTCGCATTTGGACAGCCCCGCCAAGCAGAGCTTGTGGATCACCTGCTATCACGCGACTTCACCGGTGAAGAGATCAACCAACTAATGGAAACGCTGATGGTCAACCTCAGCCCGATCCAATATCGAAACCAAAATACAAGCGAATTATTCCCTATTAGCGCACGATCAGTATGCGGTTGCCGCCCAGTTGAATAAAAGCACCAGTCCAAGAGTTCATGATTTTGAGGCTTCGAAGGGTATGCCCCGTAGCGTGCAGCTTTAGCAAACGAACTTCGTGCAAGACGACGCGTCCCACGGACTTGGCTCAAGTTTCTTATGGCACGCCGCGAGGGTGCTAAAACAGAGGGTCTGGTGCTCAAAGGCACTACAAAATCGATTTCATTTCATTTTGGATTTCATGACTGGGCATGCTTGTTTCCAGTCGATGCAGAGTTGCTGGAGGATTGTTGCTTGCTCGGGATCGAGCAAGGAGGGTGTTACGCACTTGGATGATCGTTCCATCGTTAAGCAGCAAGGTAGTGAAGACCAGGCTGTGCGTGCTGAGCACGCGGCCGTCTGTAAATGGGGTCCGTCCACGCATTCTAACAGGAAAAACAAAGACTATTATCTATATGCGCGCCCCTCTCCTATTTAATCAAATGCATTGGTCGGAAAGATGTTAGAATGCGTGGACCTGTCGGCTTGCCTTTCTTAGTTGGGAGGAAGTCATCAAACTAATCAATGACTCCAGTGACACGCTGCAGGAATTCTACGGAAACTGCCTTGAATATAACCGACCAGCCCAAACTGTAGTTTCAACTTAATGACCTGAGGTCATTCTTTGATAAAAAAGGATCAAGTCACCGGCTACACTCCATTTAAATATGACCCACAACTTTCTGATAAAAAGAAACTTACAAGATTCAAAAAAAAATGAATCTAACTCTTTTGATTTAAGGCCCAACGGGTGGTTTATTCGCCTTCATGGACACAATAAAAAACAAAATAACATACATACTAACACCAATATACGCACTTTTTAAACAGATAGCACCTGCAAAAAATAATGCGAATAAAAAATGGATTGCACATACAATAAACCTGCATCTGACCCTAGTCTGCAATTACGCTTGCGGCTTCTGTTACGCAGGATTTCCGGGAATCAAACAAAAGTTCCTCAACCTTGAGGTCATCTTGGAAATCTTACGGCAAATTGCGAGAGCACCGAAGCCACAAGGATGTGAACGCCGAAAAGTGACGTTCGTGGGGGGCGAACCACTCCTCTTCAAAGAAATCTTTGAAGCCATCGCATATGCCCGATCCCTAGGACTGGCTACCTCACTCGTTACCAATGGCTCGCTTCTGACTGAAGATGCCATCCGTCAGCTAGGCCCAATTCTTGACTGGCTAACCATCAGCATCGATTCAACGGATGATACGACAAACCTTCTGATAGGTCGTGCGTTTCGTGGAAAGCCACAAACCAAGGACGAGTATCTCCAAAAAATCAAGTTGGCCCAAAGTTCCGGCATCCGAGTCAAAATCAACACGGTCGTCAACCAGAAGAACATGGACGAAGACTTCAACGCCTTCATCAAGCAGGCACGCCCAACCCGCTGGAAGATCCTCCAAGCCTCCCGAGTCGAAGAGGAGAACGGCAACTGCTTTAGTCAATGGGCAGTCACACAAGAGCAATTCGACGCCTTTGTAACACTCCACTCATCCCTCAGCTCGGAAGGCATCACAGTAGTCCCCGAGACACAGTCTGACATCCGTGGCAGCTATGCCATGATTTCGCCTGACGGACGCTTCTTTGACACTTTGGAGGGCACCTACAACTACAGTCGCCCCATTCTCAACGTTGGCATCGAACAAGCCTTCTCCGAGATCAACTTCTCAATGGAGAGCTTCAAGCAGCGCGATGGAGATTACGACTTTACCACGGGACTAAATACAGAAAGGGGGGCAAAGTGAAATCGCTTAATCTCCCCCGCTGTCACCAACGCCGCCTCCAGCGTATTCGCCGTGCCCTCGAACAGAACAACCAGAACCATCGAAGGTTTAGAGGGAAACAACTTCGACGAAACGGAAACATCATATCCATTCCGCTGGGCTTGCACTGGCGAGCACTTTTCCTAATAACCGAACATGGCTACGACTTTCTAGATTGTTACACGCACGAATCTTACAATAAACTGAACTTATCTAAATTATCCCAATGAAAACAAAACCATCAAACATCATCAATACGCCCTTTCCCACCTTCGGAGAAGTTTTTCATTTCCTCTTGCAAGCGATGGGCTTGCCTACGATCAATGAGGCATTCCCAGAAACACAGGCGAACAAGAAATACTCAAAAGACCTGCTAAGGAACTGGGCGACTGAAAAAGACGGACCACCATCCTTAACTGCGATGGCTGAGTGGTTATCAGAATCGATCTCAAGAATCCCTAAAAATGAGAACCTAAACTTCAGCCTACAAATGGCATGGCAAGCCATTTTCCAAATCCACCAGAAGCACATTACTGAAAGCTGCGTATTGAACTCTAGAGCTGAGACTCGAAGTTTAAATGTGCTTCAGAATGTGACGCGTGCAATGAAGGTACTGCCCCTGTTTCAACTCCAACTCCGCCATTTTACCAATGGAGGCCCGATACTAGACAGTAGCTTGCACAAACTAGTCTGCTCATTGTGGGAAGATGAAGCAAAGTATCCTCTCACGCTTCAATGTCTGAAATACTATCAAGATCGAATAATTACAACAGCAGTGGATGAAAAGACCCAGCGAGACTGGTTTCCCCTAAATGCTGAAAAGACTCAGCCTCTACCATCTTTCGCAGCTCTCGGACTTGTCTTTAAAGACGATAAAGAGCTTACCACGATCATCCTTAACTTTGCATTCGCTCGCCTCTTAGAGCAGTTGACCGCTACACTTGCTCAATCAGCCCCAAAAGAAGAAGCAAATGCATTTTATTTGAACCTCAAGGCTCAGGCAAAATCACTTGATCCGATCTATGATCTATCGTGTGACAACTTAGATTGGGAGGACTACATGGAACGAGCACCTGCTAAGCAGAGTGAACACGAAGCGCTCATTCACCAATTCGCAGAATTTGATGAAATAGGCATCCCATATCCAGCAGTTGATCATCTGAAATGCTACAAAGAATATGCGATGAATTATCTTCAAACGAAGCCAATGAGCGGCTGGGAGAGTTTCATTGAGGAAGATCGTTTCCTGCTACAACTGAGCACACTAGCTGATCCGAACTTACTAACTCAACACAACCAAATTACTCAAAGGCTTAAGAGGTTAAAACAAGATCAGCCGAAATGGTCAAAGGCTCTAGCAGGCCCATTGCACCGAATCGATGCACGCCTGAAGCTTGTCGATACAAAACTCAAGCCAGCAAAGCGTATTGAAGCAGCAATGAGGAGCTACCGAAAATCGGTGGAAACCAGTATTTACGCGGCTGGAGATGAGACTTCCACTATTATAGCTGAAGCAATGGGATTCGCAGCCCTTGTTTACCGTCACGAATTAAAGTGTGGCACGCAGGAAACAGGCTATCTGAAGCCATTCCTAAGGAAGTGCTTTAATCACCGATTCTTACTGGGAGAAAACCTCCGCGCGTTTGATAATGACCAAGAAGAACAGCAATACTACGAACGTATGGAGCAATGGTTTATCGAATATCTGTCCCCACAATTGAGAAAACAACTCGAAGGTGACATCCGTAATCTAGAGTTCACGCGCACCGACTTCAGCAGTGCCGTCCACTTCAGTGATTTTGAGACAATCGATAAGCTTCGTAAAGAACCACTCAGCAAGCGCCAGAAAAAGCCGTTTAGCAAAACACTCGTTAGTCGTGAGCAAACACCACTAATGGAGGCGATTGATCGCGGACAATTGGAGTATGCCCATGAACTCGTCGCTACTGAGGAAGACCTTAATTTCATCAATAGCACCGGCGATACGGCGGTGACTAAAGCTTTCGCTCAAAAAGACTACCCTCTCGTTCTCAAAATCCTACAACGCGAGCATGGACCGCTCGTGAAGATTAAGGGCGAGGAAGTCGAAGCACCTCCCATTACCGTCGAGACACTGCTTAACCTAACCGAGAAGCTACAGAACCGCTCTCTACAACTCACGCTGTCCGAAGGTCGTGTTGAGATCTTACAAGAGCTCTACCAACCAGCCCATTCGGGACGCCAACCGATGAACATGGGTAAGTTAATCGCTGGCACACTAACGCCTCTCTACTACAGCGTCCTATGCCTGGGGCTCATTCGAGGAAGCGCAGAGGATTACCTCAAAAATATGCATACGGGTCTACCGAAGACCATAGCAATGAACAAGCTTCGACCGAGCCTACAAATGATGACACCACGAAAAATGGAAATCATGAAGGGAGTTTTTGAATACTCCAAAACTGAGGCAAACACTACAGGCATCCAAGAGTGCATCGATTTCTTAATCAACGAGTGTCAGGTAAAATTAGACACGCCCAATCAATACGATCACTCTGCTCTAACGTTTGCAGTTGAATGCGGAATGCACGACATCGCATCAAAATTATTAGCTGCTGGAGCCAGTGTAAATCACCGCATCGATACAGGTGGCACAGCGATTTGCTATGCGATCAAAAACAATGATTTAGAAATGGTGAAGTTACTCCTTGAATACGAAGCCGATACCAGTTTTCAGGTTCAAGAACTCGGATGCCGAATCGATCAAATGCCAATGTCCGACGAAATCGGCCGCCTGATCCAGAACACACATTAAAAATATGAACAGGAAACGAAAGCATCCCACTCGTATCATTCTAAGCGGCCTTGCGGGCGCAGGTAAATCCAGCGTCGGCAAAGCTCTCGCTGATCAGCTTGGCTTCACCTACCGCATGGCGAGCACTCCAGCCCGCAAAGAAGCGGACAAACGCGGCATCACAATGAATGAGCTTCAGGTTGAACTTGAAGATGACCTCGACTTTGACCGCAAGCTAGATAGCGAACTCGTCGCCTGGGGCGAAGATAATGACTGCTGGGTGATGGATTACCGCATGGGCTTCGCCCTACTTCCCGAAGCAACTTCAATTTATCTTACCGTTGAGGTTTCCGAAGCCGCTCGTCGTATCAAAGCGTCCTCTCGCCCAGGAGAGTTCAAAGGTGATGAATCGACCGAAGAAATACTTACCAAGATTAGTGAACGCAATGAGGCCATGCGCACACGCTTACAGAAAGTTCACGAAGCGGACTTCACCGATCAAAGAAAATACGACTTCGTCGTTGCGACGGATGGAAAGAGCATCGAAGCACTCGTCCACGAAATTTTAGTCCTGAATCAATGCAAATTGAAGAGCGAACAATAGGTTATGGTTGAGTTACTTCCCCACCATTCGGAGCTGCAACTCCTCAATCGAATACGCTGGCCGTTTCCGATGTAACATCGCATGGCAATTAGGGCACACGGGACGGAGGTCTTGAATCGGATCAACTTCGTAACTTTCACCTATACTAGAAAGCTCCAGTAGATGATGCACATGACTGTAGCCTTTACCTAAGAGACCATAGGCTGCTTCAAAGTCGAAGTCACAGACGGCGCAGGTTGTTCCATAGTGATCGATACACTCTTGCCTCGCGGCCTTATTGCGCTCATAACGATTGACTAACACACGCTCTACAGCGCCCTCAAAGTATCGGCCCTCCTCATCTATCTGCTCAGGGTAATAGCTTCCAAGTAATGACCGTGGATTCTCCTTGTAAAACTCACAATAGAGCTCAACACACCGTCTCCTGAAATTAGCAGTCACATACGGATCTGCATTATGGGGAATAGTGTTCGAGGGCAGCACCCCATCCTTCTTTGAAAAATAAAATGTCTGTAGCAAGGCCGTGAAACGATCCTGCTCATACAAATCATCTAGGTTTCCCATATGTCGGAAAATCTTTCGGGTATCACTCCTAAATGTCCTCCAGCTATTTGGATTTGGATACTTTAGCTTAAGCCAATCTGTAAATTCCTCGTCGCGCATACGCTATTCATACTTATGGCTTCTCATTGAAGCCACCCAATCTTTTTCCTTTTGTAGAGTTCTTGAATACAACGGACCAAGTTCCAAATCAGCCACATGCTCACTCGCGCAGGCTTCAAGCTTTTTGATCAATGCTTCCCACTCGCAATTCGGTGCCCCTCCACTAAAACCTCGTGAGCCAGGAATTTCCTGTAAAGTGTTGAATACTTTACTGTATACTCTCCACTTAAGTGCCCTAGCCTTAAGCAATATTTCGCGCGTTAAGTTAGAATACTCAAGAATCACAGCGATACTGTCGTCCCATTGCAGAAACGAAACAAGCCGCTCGATATGTGACTCCGTTTTGGCATTTCCGAGTATTTCCAAAAGGAACCCCTCAGTCGCTGAACCATCATGCATTATAGCAGCCCAGAAAAGAGATAATTCATGCTCTGGCATCTTCTCCTCACTAAAAAGACGGACTTCAAAAGTTGTTATCAAATTCGCGGCTTTAGGATCTTTTAGTAAGCTCCGCAGCCTCAGTGAATCGAAATTATCGGTTAGAGCCTGCGCAGCCCTTAATTCATTATCAAGCTTTACCACACGGCTGTGAAACATCATAAATATTTCCACTGGATATTCGCGTGCGAGGAAAGACAAGTCATCATTTGTGATTAGCTCATCCAATGGAAAGGGGATTAATAGATGCTCCAACAGTCTCTCCAAGGTGCCCCTAGATGGCCGGTGCTCCTCGTTAATAAGTCTCACAACACACTCAAAGAGGAACTGCTTCGTATCCGCAGAATCCGTAGTAACTGGAATCCCAGACAACAAGCGCCAATCATCCTCAATAAAGTTATCACGTGAAAAATATACAAAATGAATAAGAGCTGCCGAAATCCGAGTTGAAGCTGTATCTGCAAGTTCCATTATTTTTTTTCTAGCCTTAATCGATAGGCCATTTTGTGAGTCTCGCCATCGGCGCAAGCACTCCACGACTTCAACAGTTAACACATCGGCCTCAGTCTTCAGAGCCAGACAACAAAGTTCCTCCCGCAAATCTTCGGCACCTTCAGTTGCATCAAAGATGAGCGATGAGTAGGCAACTGATAGCTCATCTTCAGGAGTCCCTACCAGATAACGAGCCAGTTCCAGCGCGTGCTCAGGATGACGCTTACTCAAGTGGCTGAATAAATTCGGTAAATGTGGAGAGTAGCCATACTCCTGAGCCTTTAAATACACCATACAGATAAACTCAGAGAGCGACTCTACATCTGGATAATCTACAATAAGGTGGTCTACCGTAGACCTGCATAAACCAGCCCAATACTCATCCGAATCCCCATCTGCCGTAATTTCTCCTTTCAGTTCCAACAGATCCTGAATTCCCACATTCGCCCTCATCAAGATACAGTACAGATTAAACTTTAAACTAGCAGTCAGGCTCTCAGACACACCAACTAATGCGCCATCTAAAGAATCGGCCTTCCTTCGTATGCCATTTGTCACTAATTTATATATCCTAAAATGGATGAGCGAGTCGGGGAATGCATCAACAGCGACACGAACAACTTCAAGAGCATGACTTCGCTCACTCTGCCATTTCTGACTCCAATCACTTCCAGGATCAACTGATGGCGAATAGTGATACCTGACTCCAGCCTCCATTACCTCCAAAGCACACAAGGAGCACCAAACAGATTGGAGGCTTAACAATCTACTACATAGACCTCGAATCCGACTTCTAAACGTATCAGTCGCATTTAAGTTAACTGGGCGCTGGCACCACTGAACTAGATTGCCGAACAACCGAGTCTGCTCAACCGTAGTAGCAAAGAAGGGCTTGAGCATGGACGCAAAAGCCCAAACAGGATCAATAACTCCGAGAAGCCATCGATCATCATTAAAGAGTCTCTCCATCCAGACCAAACCACGCTCCTGAATGTCAGGAAAACAACCATGATCGTAACTGACGATTTCCCCAATAATTTGAATGGGGTGGTTTTGATTCTGTAGAGGATGCTTAGGTTGACCTTTCCCTAGGTCCCATAGGATTCCTAAGCATGTCTCGACTGAATCTGGATGTGATTGAGCTAAAGGCTTCAGAATCTTTGGAACAGTTTCAAGCACTCGACCGTATGAGTCCAGACCCTCATGCCAGCAATACTCATCCTTAGGAGCATCTTTGAGTTGAACACCAAGTAATGACAGAGCTAAGGTCCGCTTCGGTTGCAGGTGAGCAACATTGGCCCATTCTTCAATCAGCTTACAACGCCTATAAAAGCTCCCACCCTTAAATGCCTCTTCGTATTTCAGCCACAGAGGCTCAACGACTGAATCAGGATTAGGATGTGCATTTTGCGCACGCCATTCGGCTTCTGATAAAGATTGAAGAAGCGTTGGGAAAACATCATCAGAGAAGCACTCTAACACCCGATCTGAAAATGTGCTGTTACTGCCAGATTTGTTATAACATGCCCCATAAGCCAGATGGTCCGATAATAAGTCTGGCGTGACTCTGATTCCCGCACCTGATGTTACCGTGAGGCCGACATCTTCCAACCCACTGGCAATGTCATCAATTTGGTTTGGCAGCACCCCTTTGGTTAAAAACTTAACGGCAGCTTCCCGAAATTTAGCATCGATCTTCACCGGCCCCAACAGTGATATCAGGCGCATAAAGTCGCGAACCACTCCCGATTGAAAGTTCCCTTCAATCGCTTCCGCATCACGTAAAAGACCATCAAAAACTCGTGCCTTTATTTCGTCAGTATCCGATAAGCTTTTTGAATCTAACTCTCCTCGCTTGATCAGCTCAGCAGCGAGCACACCTAACAATGGACAATCCTGAGCAAGTTTCCATAGTTGCACTTTATAGCGCTCCGCCAGCTCTGGTCCTAAAGCCTCTTCTACCAGCTTCAAGCAATCAAGAGGGTCAAGAGGCTCAATGGACGGGGTATCTATGATTTCGTTGGTCTCAAATCCGAAATCAATCAGTTCACCTCTGGTCTGCGCGAGTGGACCGGGCCGCAGACTGACTACGACCTTGATATCAGTGCGGTTACTCGCTTCACCAAACACTGCTTTACGAACCTCCGGGAAACGATGTGCATCATCAACCACAATGACCAAGGGTTTATCGCAGATCTCAATCGACTCAGAAAAATTGCGAGGAGCATTTGAGGCAAACTTCAGAGTATGACCGTGATTCCTCGAAGCAAACTTCCTGCTCCACTCTAGTAAGATTCGGCTCTTCCCCGATCCACCACGCCCCACGAGAAAACAGACACGAGCTGAAGGTGCCTTCACAAAAGCATCTAATTCAGTGATGTAATCATTACGTGCAACAAGACTCAACCGATGGTGAAAATTGCGCCCCAGCTCTAAGAACTTAGAGTAATGGGCCTCCGGTGAAATAAGCGCACTATAGCCATCACATCCAAGCATCTCACGTGGCCAAGAAGGTCCAAAATTAGAATATAGAATGCGAGCGGCATTTCCCTCAGATAACCGCGAAAGAAACTGACGTGAAATGTCATCAGCGTCCCAAAGCTCCCAATCATCATGCTTATCGATCTCGTCACGAGATTCAGTTGATACACCACGAGTGACTAATAAAAATTTTCGATCCGCTATATATGTGCAATCGGCAATGGCAGCCTTAGTTTTTTGAACTGGCCATTGCTTGTAATGCTTGCACTGAAATGCCCAGATCTCTCCATTTGACATCTCCGCTTCAATATCGATGCCGTATTGGCTCTCTCCTCTCTGCCCATATAAAGGTGCAAAAACTACTTTGCAGTCGTCTCCATTCTTATCTTTTAACGTTGGCCCAGCTGCGAGGAAATCACAAAAAAAACCCTCAAAAGTCTCCCACGTAAACTCAGGGGCATGAAACGGCAATTGTTTTAGACGGGGTGCAACAGGAAGTGCCACCTCCTTAACGGGGCGAGCCCGCTTGATCGCAGCTTTCTTAGCAGGACGAGCCCTTCTGATTACAGCCTTTTTTTTACTCATAACAAACTATTTTTGATCTTAATAATACTCCTTAATATACGCGTAGGCTCGGTCGAAAAGGGTTTGATCCTTGTGGAGCTGATATTTCAATAAGGCTTTGCGGAGGGATTTCTGGACTTCTCTTTCGCCGGCGGCGGTGGTTTGCCAGCCGTCGAATCTCACTAGCTTGACGATTTGGTCGATGTCGTTGACGATGCGCTCGACCACGGCAGGGGTTTGATCGGTCTTGGTTTCTAGGAAGAGCTCTGTGAGGGCGGCTTTGGCGTTTTCCTGTTCCTCCCTGGTAGACTTCTCTTTTTCCGCCTCAACCGTCTCCTTGGCGAGCTTACACAGCTCTTTAACAAATTCGATGCTTTGGATCAGGCCCTTCTCAGCTTTGTCGCGTAGCTGCTCTAGGCGTTCGCTTAGGTCTTGGAAAATCGGATCGCCGGGATGCCCTCGGAAGCGCTTCTTTAAAATCTTAATCAGTTGCTTAGTCTTCTTGGGCGTGGCGTTTTTGGCGATGTCGTCGATCACGTCGGCATCGAGGACGTATTCCTCCAACTTCTTATCGATCCCTTTGACGTGAATGTTCTGGTGGATCAACTCAGTGGTCTTGGCTCCTAAACTATGCCAGAGCAATTTGCCGACTGTATCGACGGGCGGCTTTACAGATTGATACACGCCTGCCAGCCAGCGGTAGTCGGTTTGGTAGGCATTGATGCACTCGTCGGGTGACAGGGCCTCCCAGAGTTTATTGAGATAGCTAAAGTCTGCGGCAAAGGCGTCGCGCTTTGTGTTGGTATCGATACAATCCTGCGCAGCTTCGAGGCCTTCAAAACCGTCGATGGTGCGATCCACTCCGGGGAAGTGCATCAGGCAGGCGGCCATCGCTCCGGGGAGTTCGGCTTCGAGCCTGGCCAGATTGGTGATCACTTCATTGACGCTCTTCTCGTCAAACTTCAGCGCCTCGGCAGCGTCATCGAAAATCCCGAAGTAATCCACGATGCGCCCAAAATGCTTTTCGGGGAACAGTCGATTGGTGCGGCAGATCGCTTGAAGCAAGGTGTGATCCTTGAGCGACTTATCGAGATACATCGTTTGCAGGATCGGTGCATCAAAGCCGGTCAGCAGCTTGGCGGTGACGATGAAGATCTTGAGCGGGTCCTTGGGATCGTTGAAGCGCTCGGTCAACTTGTCTTGCTGGTCTCTTGTCACAGCCCACTTCTGCTTGAACTCGAAGTTATCGTTGGCGGAAGTCGAAATGATCACTGCGCTGCACTCGGGCGGCAGCAACTCATCGAGGACTGTCTTGTATTGCACGCAGGCAAAACGATCTGGCGTGACGATCATGGCCTTGAAACCATGCGGCTCGACCTTCTCAAGGAAATGCTTGGCGATGTCTTCGACGATGATTTGCACACGCTCGGGCGACTTAAGGAAGGCCGACATCTGCGCGGCTTTCTTGGACAGCGCATCGGCCTCTTCGTCATTGAGTGCGGCTGCCTCGACCAACTTTTGAAACTCGGCATCGATCGCCTCCTTATCGACATGCACATCCACCAAACGTGGCTCGAAGTGCAGTGGCAGCGTCGCGTTGTCGCGTATAGATTCCTGAAAGGTATAGCGCGACAAATAGCCGCCCTCGTCCTCTTCTTCACCGAAGGCCCAAAAAGTGTTTTTATCGGCTTTGTTGACGGGTGTGCCAGTGAGCCCGAAAAGAAAGGCATTCGGCAGGGCTGCACGCATCTTACGCCCGAGGTCGCCCTCTTGCGTGCGGTGGGCTTCATCGACCATTACGATGATGTTATCGCGCGTATTCATATCCGGATACGCTTCTTTAAACTTATGGATCATCGAGACGATGATCTTGCGTGTGCCCTTCTCCAAATAGTCGTGCAGCTCTTTGATGCTATCTGCGGTCTCCACATTGGCGACGTCGGCCGCGCTGAATGTGCCGGTAATATTGGAGTCCAACTCCGTGCGATCCACCAGCACCAGCACCGTGGGACTTTTGAGCGCGGGGTGACGGCGCAGCTTCTGGGCGGCAAAGACCATGAGCAGCGATTTACCCGAGCCCTGGAAGTGCCAGATCAAGCCCTTCTTGAGGCGACCTTCCAACACACGATCCACCAGTTTGTTGGCGCCCTCGTATTGCTGATAGCGGCAGACCACCTTCATGCGCCGCTTGGCCTTGTCGGCCGTGTAGAGGCAAAAGTTTTGCAGGATGTCGAGCAGGCGCTTCGGTTGCAGTAGATCGGTCAACTCGCGCCCTACTTCACCGAGGCCCATTTGCTTGACCAGATCGGCCTTCTCCGATTCAAGTCGCCACGGGGACCAGAACTCCAGCGGACAGCGCACCGAACCATAATAGAGGTCTTTTCCTTCGGTCGCGAAAGACAGCACATTAGGCACAAAGAGTTGCGGGATGGTATTCTCGTATATCTCGTGAATCTCTGCCGCGCCATCTACCCAAGAGACCGAAGGTCGGATCGGCGTCTTCGCCTCCCCCACTACCACCGGGATGCCATTGATCAGCAGCACCACATCTGGGATCTTGGTTTCCTGTGCTTTGACTACATACTGATTGGTGATGATGAACTGGTTGTTCTCCAGATTCTCGAAATCGATCAAGCGCACCGGCACATGCCGATTATTCTCGCCGAAGAGCATCGTCTTCTCGCCACTCAGCCACGTGTAAAATGCTTCATTGGCGCGCACGAGCCCCGTCTGATGAACGGTGATAAAGATCGGCCGTATTTTATAAATTACCTCATCCGCTAAGCTCGGGTTAGCCGTGATCTCAGGATTGATTCGAATCAACGCTTCCCGCAACTGCGACTCGACTAACACGTCCTCCACCGCACGCGGCAATTCAGCTGCCGATACGAACTCCCACGGAAAGGACGAACCAAACTTCGCCTGCGGCCCCGCACCGACTCCCCCGGTCTCAGAGTTTAAATTCACCCCACTCAGTTGCTGAATGATGTAGTGCTCGACGCTGTTGAGTTCGTTAAAGGACATAGATTTTACAGATTTAAAAACTTTATAATTTGCAGCAGGATCGCATGCGACGTCTTTTTATCCTCAAAGAGCGCCTGCGTGAACAGCTCGCTACGTTTCTTCTTAAAAGTCTTCAGCACCTGCTCGCGGCTGCCTAGATGCTGATCGTAAAAGTAGCACTTCAACTTGTCAGAAGTTTGTTGGCTCCTTGGAGGCAGATCATCCAACAAATCCAGCAGCAATCCTTCGAGGCATTGCGGCTTAGAAAAGACGACCTGAATATTCTCATATTTCTTAAGAATGGCACGTGCTTGAGCATCGAGCCCGACATCTGCATCCATCAATACCAATGCAGGTGTCGATGCATTGCCCACACTCAAATACTTCTTCTCCAGTGCGAGTAAGATAGAGCCAGGGGCCCCTCCACCGCCATTGCCGAGTTGGACACTCTTATCCGCCAGTTGCTGCGAATAGAGCTGTTTGATATGCCCCAAGAATAACTCTTCAGTCGGGCCTTCGCCAAATAGGATCAGCGGGATACGGGTTTTTCGTGTGTGTTTGGCCATAACCTATGACCTAGAAGACGACCACTTCAGGTTCAGGAATCGCTCCGTAGCGACCAGAGTTATAATTCGCGAAAAAGTTCTCTTCCCTCCGGACGCCTTTGAGTTCGTCCAGTCGAAAGGCCTCACTCACACACTGCTCATTCTTCTCCACGAAGATGATCTGTTCCTTTAGCAAATGGTTCAGCATCTCGACATGATGACAGGTAAAGAAAAGCTGCGCCTGATGCGTATTGATCTCTGCATTGGTAAACAAGCTGAGTATCGTCGGAATCAGGTGCGGGTGCAGGTCCGACTCCATTTCATCAATCACTGCGATGCCACCGGAGCTCAGCACACTGATGATGTCCTCCATGAGCATGAAAAGACGCTGTGTCCCGGCCGACTCGCGAATCGCCGGCAGAGTAAAGGATCCCTTCGGCCCCTTGTGGACAAACCAAACCATATAGCTTTCGCGCGGCTCCCCCGATCCGGACTGTATCTTGATCGGTTCGATTTTAAAATCCTCGATACCAAAGTCTGCCGCAATAAGCAGTTCCCTTAGAGCATCGTGGTGCTCAGGGTGCTTCTGGAAAAATTCCGAACTTTGAAAAAGTTCGTGAGTTAACTGCTGCGGCAGGTGGAGACGTTTGCCAAAACGCCCGACATTCGAGAGGACTGACCCCAGGGAATCGAGCACTTGGCGAAACTCTTTGCGTCCGGTCTGCAGACCCGCCGCAAGCATCGATGCATTGGGACGGTCTTTCAGCGCTTCCTTGAGCAATGACAGTTCGGTGAAGCCATCAAAGCTGCGCAAAGCAGGCGCGCCGCTTGCCGCCGCTTTGCGCCTCAATACCTGACGGAATTGCTTCGTGCTGGGATCATAGCGTTTGAGCACTTCCTCAACAACGACCTTCGGCTTGAGCGTAAAGGCATAGAGATACCGCCCCGCGTCCCCATCAAAATCGATTTCAAAATGAGCGGTTGAATCATCGGGCACGCCCGCCTCGAAACGGTCGAGCGGAATGGGTTCTTCCGGTTCAAGCAGGTGGTAGGACTCGCGCATAAAAAAGGCCACGAACGAGAGCGCCTTCAGCAGATTCGTCTTACCTGCCGCATTGGGCCCAAAGACCCCTGTAAGTAAAGCAAGCTGATCGTCAAAATCGGAGTGAACAAAGGAATCGTCCGTCGACGTTTTAAGCGTGGTGGTAAAGTCGACAACCGTCTCCTCCAAGAAGGAACAGAAGTTAGAAAAACTGAGTCTGCGGATCATATTGGAGTGACCATGAACCACGATCGGACAGAAATCGAGCTATTTTGCAGTTTTTTATGCAAAATATGGCAAATACCAAACTCAAACGAGGTATTTTGAGCATCTCGGATCAATTGGAGCTGCTCTGGGCTAAAAGCAGCGGACTTACGTATGTGGGTTCCTGTCAGTAGCCACCTAGCTATTCTGTCCCCTTGTAAGTTCATATTCACTTACTGCTTAAACCTCCGGCCGTTTCAACTTTGTCGTCTCCACCTTTGACACTACCAGCCATGGCCTCCTGCTTCGCTTGATCGATTACAATGACTTCCTCTTGAACATGATTGCAGGATGACTGAATCAAAGCATCAGGAACAGAGTTCTCACCTAGGCCAACCATTGCTTGATACACCTGAAGACTTCCACCCAAAAACAGCAGGTAAGACAGTATCGCAAAAACAATAGAAGTGACCTGCCAACGGACGCCCCACTTCCCTTCCTCGTTGTGTTGGTAGCAATGCTGCGTCAAGTAAGTCGTGCCATAGGCAATCGAAACGACTAAGACTCCGATCACGAACCAAAGCATCACTCCCGCTAATTGAGGAATAAAAAGTCTCGTATCCGCCGAAGAGGCTAAGTTTCCGATAAAGGCGAGCAACGCAATGCAAGCGCCCGCGTGCATCAACATACAAGCTTTCAATGAGTTCTGACCGCTTACGATGACCGATTTGAACATCTCCAAACTGGAATCCTTTTCCCACAGATGATTGGCCAGCTTGAAGTCCTTCTTCCAGCTATACTCTAATTGCTGATTTACAAACTTCGCACGTATCTCTTCCAGTTTAACTTCTTTAGAAATGACGATTTCCTCTGATTCACCCATCTCTGCTTCGAGTCCATCAAGATACTTCAAGAGCTTCGCAACCTCAACGACTTCGTTTCCTTGCTCCTGAAAACCAATGACGCCTCTGCGTATCGATTTGAATGTTTCCGCTCTGCTCATAGTAGTTTAGAATATTTGGTTGAGAAGGGATTTGAGAAGCTGCTGTTGAACTTCTATCTGATTCGCTGCATTCGCTTGGTTTTGCTCCAACACATCAAGTTCTGACACAAATTCGAGCTGAGCTTCAATTGATATAGCAGGAACCTTGAGTTCTTTGACCACAGTCGAGTTAATCGTATTCAGCCCACTCGTGCTTTTAGCCATACCTTGAAAGTAACCACGTCCCCTTGGACCATTAATATAAGCACTAAGATAGCGTGGGTTGAGTATGTCTCCACATCTGACACGGATCAGATGATTCTGATGCAGCATCAACGTATCCGAATGTTTCCAAATTGCACTTCGTCCGATTTCGTGAATATTCGCATGTCCTTCTACAATCAACACATCTCCTAATTTAAGCTGGTATGTTTGAAGGTCCTGATTGGTAGACCCGATTTCTTTAACATCCTCTAGGTTAATAAATTCACGACCGACATTCGCGACCCTCAAATAAGGAGTTGTGCTTTCCAACTCACGACGCCCAGCATTTACAGTCAGTCCATATCTCACATCTGAAACGTCATTTAAATGACAGTAGGCTTTCGATTTTGGAATGAACTCTCGATTGATAAAGCTAAGGCGTAACTGGCTCTTCAGCAAAATCTGTGGGTAAACTCTGGTTCAGGCAAGTCTCCAAGTTGATGTAAAAGAGCAACTTTCATAATCTCAAAGCTTCGATATCCGTATGCTTTTCTGATACCCATATTGATCT
>Ga0307933_1001081_pt1 | contig 22933 bp, 17 predicted proteins | sample OrgLakmetageno88_FD_201811 | JGI IMG/M metagenome (GOLD analysis project Ga0307933, IMG submission 201811) | Saline water microbial communities from Organic Lake, Antarctica - #88 | ecosystem: Environmental > Aquatic > Non-marine Saline and Alkaline > Saline | place: Antarctica: Organic Lake... | reverse complement strand
TAAGTTATGAAGGCCAGCAAGTAAGTCGGGGACAATTATTAGCCACGATCTATGCGCCTCAACTGGTAGCAACGCAACAAGAATTAATTACAGCAGCTTCTTTAAAAGAATCTCAACCAGAATTGTATCAAGCGGTACGCAATAAATTGAAGAATTGGAAACTGTCGGAAAGTCAAATTAATACCATAGAATCTTCAGGTAAGGTACGCGATAATTACCCTGTATATGCTACAGTTTCAGGAACAGTGGTACTCGTAATGGCAGCAGAAGGTGATTATCTCAAACAAGGACAACCTATCCTAAAAGTAACTAACTTGAATTCGGTTTGGGCAGAATTTGATGCGTATGAAAGTCAACTATCCAACCTTAAAGAAGGACAACAAATAAAAGTAACGACTAACGCTTATGCCAACAAGGAATTTGATGCCACCGTATCTTTTATAGATCCCATGCTTAACAATGCCACTCGTACGCTAACCGTTAGAGCAACACTTAAAAATACAGAGGGTATTTTTAAGCCCGGAATGTTTGTGACTGGCAAATTGAAAGGAGAAACAAATAGGAACGAGGAATCACTTACAGTTCCCGCAAGTGCTGTGATGTGGACTGGAGAACGCTCGTTAGTTTACATTAAAACCAGTCTTAATGAGCCTGTTTTTGAAATGCGAGAAGTAAGGATCGGTAACCGTAGTGGTGAAAATTATACGATTACCGCAGGACTTCAAAATGGCGATGAGATTGTTACCAACGGTACTTTTACCGTTGATGCTGCTGCCCAATTACAAGGTAAAAAGTCCATGATGAACCAAGGAAAGGAAGAGCTTATTGAGATGCCCATGTCTGAAATGAAAATGAAATTCTCTGAAAGCTTTCAGAAGGACTTTAAAAAGGTTTTACAATCCTATTTGCAAATGAAAGATGCCTTTGTAGTCAGTGATTCAGAGCAGGTTTCCGCTTTCGCGAAAGCGACATCAAAATCTTTAAAGTCTATAACTATAGGAAGTCTGGGTAAAATGGAACAATCGCATATTAAGAAAAGTATTGAAATGCTCGACGCCATTGCCAAAAATGAAGACCTTGAAAACCAACGAGATCATTTTGTAATACTGAATGAGAACATGGTAGTTATCGCGATGAATGTTAAAGGAGCAACTCCTATATATGTTCAGAAATGCCCTATGGCTAACAACAACAAAGGTGCTGTGTGGTTGAGTACCGAAAAAGATATAAAAAACCCGTATTACGGTGATGCAATGTTGACCTGCGGAAGTGTGATTGAAGAGATCAATTAGCACACACAGCAGGCAAAGGTTGAAACAATACTAAATCAAAATCATACAAGGAACCACGCTAAAAAAATAGCGTGGTTTTTTTTCATTTTCTTTTCAGTGTCTATCCTTTAGAAGGTGGCACAGCACAGCTAGCCGCTTCTTTTTTCACACCTAACTTTACTAAGATGGTTTCTAATAAACACCACTTTGTAAAAGCAGATTGTATCAAGTTGACCCCTATGAAAACGGTAAACCACATCCAATTTGGGTTGACATAAACGCTGAGTACAACGCTCAATAATACCATGGTACCTACGATCACTCTAAAATATTTATTTAACATAATTCTTATTTTATTATTTATATAAATCTATCTATAGGAACGACCACTGCCTTAACAGGGTTGTTCGTTTCTAATGTGGAATTAAACTCTTCTATTAACCGAAACAAAATATCGATATGCTCCTCATCTGTAAAAGAGAAAAATAGACAAGACTCTGTTCCAGAACCTGAACCAGAAAACCAGTTAGAGGCACTCAACAAAGTCGCTATATTTTTATAACCGTCAATGTCTGAAGTACTCACGTTTTCTATCTGTGCGTTTTTAAAGAGTTTCAACACCTTATTTTGAAACTCTTCTGCTGTTGTGACTATTACTAATTTCATCGTTTTATCTGATTTGGTAGTTCCAGCGCAGTCGGAAAGCGCGACTTTGCAAATGGTTATTTATAATTTTTCTTTTCTATCATGTAATATACCAGTGGTACGACCAATAAAGTAAGCACTGTAGAAACAATGGTTCCACCCATTAAGGATATGGCCAGTCCTTGGAAAATAGGGTCAAATAATATGACAAAAGCTCCAATAACCACTGTTCCAGCTGTTAATAAAATAGGTGTCGTACGCACAGCTCCAGCTTCAATAGCGGCTTGTTTTAAAGGCACGCCATCGTCAGTTCGTAAATTGATAAAGTCAATAAGCAACACCGAGTTCCTGACCATAATTCCTGCCAGAGCAATCATTCCAATAAAAGAGGTGGCGGTAAAGAAGGCTCCCATCAACCAGTGACCTAAAATAATACCTATTAAGGATAATGGTATGGCTACCATCATAACAATAGGGGCTTTAAAATTCTGAAACCACCCTACAATTAAAATATAAATCAAAATGATAGCGCCCAAGAAGGCAATACCTAAATCTCTAAATACTTCTAGCGTGATTTGCCATTCACCATCCCATTTTACGGTGTAGTCATCTTCAAAGTCAGGTTGTCCTAAGTACATTTCATTAAGTTCATAACCTTCTGGCATGGGTATGGCTTTTAACTTTTCTTCCATCCCTAAAATAGCATAGGCAGGGCTCTCAAGTTCGCCGGCCATATCGGCCATTACATAGACCACTCGCTTTTGATTCTTACGATAGATACTTTTAGCACTTGTGGTTTTTGTAATATCGACCAAATCAGCAATCGGTATCATATTACCTTGATTTGATGTCACTCGTAATTGTGAAATATCTTGTATGGTGGACTTTTCTTTTTCGTCAAGTGCCAGGACAATTCCTATTTGTTGCACCGCATCTTCATCATAGAGCGATGTGATAGGACGGTTAGATAAAGCTAAATTCATAGTCTGAGCAATTTGTTGTGGAGCTACTCCATATAACATTGCTTTTTCTTTGTTAATAGTGAATTGATATTCTATTTGGTCGTCTTCAACCATCCAGTCTATATCTACCACATCATCTGTGTTTTTCAGGATGTTTTTAACTTCTTTAGCTACTGCCATTTGTCCCTCGTAGTCAGGTCCATAGATCTCAGCAACAATAGTTGATAATACCGGTGGTCCGGGTGGAACTTCTACCAGCTTGACATTTGCATTATACTTAGCCGCAATCTTTTTAATGTCTGGTCGGAACAGGCTTGCTATGTCATGGCTTTGTGCATCGCGCTTCCCTTTATCAATCAAGTTGACTTGAATGTCTGCCATATTACTACCGCCACGTAAATCATAGTGACGTACCAATCCGTTAAATGTAATAGGAGCAGAGGTCCCTATATAGTTTTGGTAGTTGACTACTTCAGGTCTTGTGGATAAGTATTGAGCAATTTCTTGAGTAACGACACCAGTGCGCTCTAGAGTGGTTCCTTCAGGCATATCAATGATTACTTGAAACTCGTTTTTGTTATCAAATGGAAGCATTTTTACCGCAACAGAATTCGTAAAAAATAAGCCCATAGTAGCTAGTAGAATCACGAAGGTACCACCTAAGAACAGCCAGCGCTTGGAGCGACTTTCCATCAAGGGACCTTGAAATTTAGCATACAACCTGTAAATCAAAGTTTCTTCTAGTGGTTTCTCTGCTTTTTTAACAGCTCCTTTTTTCTCTTTTTCTCTTAAGAAAATATATCCCAAATAAGGGGTGATGGTCAAGGCTACAAAGAGTGATAATATCATAGCAATAGAAGCCCCTATAGGCATAGGAGCCATATAGGGTCCCATAAGTCCAGATACGAAAGCCATAGGTAATACTGATGCTATCACCGTAAATGTGGCGAGTATGGTAGGGTTTCCAACTTCGTTAATGGCATATAGTGCAGCATCCTTGAAGGGTAAGCGTTTCATTTTAAAATGCCGGTGCATATTCTCTGCAATAATGATGGAGTCATCCACCACAATACCCGTCACAAAAACTAACGCAAAAAGTGTGATCCTGTTCAACGTATAATCCAGCGCGTAATAACTTAGTAAAGTCAGTGCAAAGGTGATAGGTACTGATAAAAACACTACTAATCCACCACGCCAGCCCATAGCAAGCATCACTACAAATGTTACGGCAAAGATAGACCCGATGAGGTGCAAGAGTAATTCAGATACTTTTTGAGAAGCCGTTTCACCATAATTTCTTGTGATTTCTACGTGAACATCATCAGGTATAAGAGTCTTGCGTAAATGCGCTACTCTATCAATAATAATATCTGCAATTTTCATTGCATCAGCACCTTTGCGTTTTGCAACAGATAAAGTCACCGCAGGATATTCCGATAGATAATCCGTTTTTTTATCACTTCCTTGACCAAAACCTAAACTCACATAACTCTGTGGTACTTGAGGACCGTCTATAATTTGAGCTACTTGTTTTAAATAAATCGGTTGATTTTGTTGCACACCGATCACGAGGTTTTCCACATCGGTTACACTCGAAAGAAATTTACCTGTGTTGACAGTAAATTCCGTATCATTTCTATCAAAAGTACCGGAGTTTAACTGGGCATTATTTGCCTTGATCATTTTAGAAACCGACATAAAATCCAGGCCGCTGGCAGCTAGTTTGTTTTTGTCTAGGACTACACGCAACTGGCGTTCACTACCCCCTATTTTATGTGTAATGGCAACGTCGTTTACTTTTTCAATTTCTGCTTTTAGTTCTTGAGCCATCTGTCCCAATTGAAAACCGTTATAATTTTCACTCCACAAAGTTAGTCCCAACATGGGGACATCATCTATGGCACGTGTTTTGACCAGCGGCATGGTCACACCTTCTGGCATCTGATCCATATGTTTGTTGATCTCGTTATAGAGCTTTACAAAACTGCGTTCAATATCTTCTCCAACATAAAACTGTACAATCACCATTCCTTGTTCTTTCATCGAAGTAGAATAGACATATTCCACTCCTTTGATGTTTGAAATGAGTTGTTCCAAAGGTTTGATAACACGGGATTCTACCTCGGTAGGGCTGGCTCCAGGGTATCCAACAAAAATATCGGCCATTGGGACGTCTATTTGAGGCTCTTCTTCTCTCGGTATTAAAAACGAGCTGTACACACCTACGACCATAAATACGATCATTAAAAGCACTGTCAGCTTTGAATTCATAAAGACTTTGGCAATTTTGCCGGCTAATCCTTCTTTCATTAGGTATATTTTTTGAGCGTTTTAAAAGGCTTCCCGATTTCTATCGAGATGTGTCTATCTTTTTTTGGCACTTTTCGCGAAAGCGAAAACAATCACAAAAAGGATATTCACTGCTATCCTTAACGCAGCATTTTGTTATTGAATGGACACTTTTGCCCCGTTGAAAAGCTTGCCTTTGGCAGTGAGAATAAAGCTCTCATCTACATTTAGTCCAGATAGAACCTCTACCTGATCACCTATATTTTTACCCAATCGCAACCATCGTAACAGGGCTGTATTGCTCTCGCTTACCGTGTAAACACCAGAGAGTTGTCCGTTTGTAATCAGTGCAGATGTAGGTATCAAAATACTGTTGTTTGTGGCCTTTCTCTCTACAGGGAAAGCTACTGTAGCAAACATTCCTGATAGTATGGGTACCTCTGTTTTGTCTAATGCAATTTTTACTAAGTACTGTCCGCCAGTTTGCTGAGCAGAAGTACTCACTTCTTTCACAGTGCCAGCAAGCGTTTCATCGATAGAGCTGACCATTACATTCACTTTTGTATCGGCTTGGATTTGTGATATTTCGGTCTCTGGAACTAGTGCCATCACTTCAAAATGGCCTGGAGCTTCTATGGAAATAAGCGGTTGTCCTGGATTTGCCATACCGCCTTTTTTCACATTCTTACTGGTAATCACACCGCTAAAAGGTGCTGTTATGTTGGTATAAGCAAATTGTGCATTGATTTCATTTTTCATTTGCTTGGCACTTTCCAACCGTGCTTTTGCCATATTAAAATTGGCCGTCATATCATCCAGTTCTTTTTGTGATGCGCTATTCTCTGCAAACAAGTTTTTAAAGCGATTGTAGTCTTTTTGTGCATTGTTAAAGGCGACAGTAGCTTCTGTAATGCCGGCATTTATTTGGGCTCTTTTAGCTTGTAAATCAGTGTTGTTTATGGAAATCAATAATTGTCCTTCAGTCACTTGATCACCTACATTTGCAGCAACACTGTTGACATAACCCATCATACGTGTGCTTAATTGTGCACTGTTTACGGCTTGTACTTTACCGCTTACCGCTAGAAAAGAACTGTTGGTATTATCTGTAACCGCTTGTACGCTAACAGGAATTGCTTCAGAGAGGTCTTCTACAGTTGATGGCTCTTTGTCTCCACAGCTTGTGGCAAGTAAAGCAATAAGAATAGTGCTTATGATATATATGTTTTTCATTCTTTTTATTTTATGGATATGGAGTATCGACATGGTTAATGGGATCGTTGATTGCTATTATGCTGTTTTAGTTAAAAAATGGAGGTAAGCTTGGGCATAATTAAACTCAAAAATGGTTTGATAGTATTCCATCTGTTTTTGAGCAAATTGTGTTTCGGCACTCAATAAGTCGGAAGCTTTCTCGAGACCTTCTTTAAATCTGTTGGTACGTATGCGCAATGATTCTTGAGACTGTTCTAAAGCTAATTCTGATAGTTTTAATTTGTTCCCGGCATCGGTAAGCATGCGCAGCGCTTTGTTGAGTTCGAGTTTGCTTTGTGATACATATTGCTCGTATTCCAGTTTTGATTTCTCAAGAGTGGCTTTACTTTTTTGAGCTTGGCCTATGCGCTGCGATCCTTTAAATAGGTCCCAACTCAATTGTGCACCTACTACATAACCATTGGCACTAGCTTGAAAGAGGTTGTCATCATATAATTCGTAAGATCCAAAGGCGTTCAATCTGGGTAGAAAAGCCATTTTATCGGCTTTGTTTGCGGCTTCGTAAGCATTTGTAGCCAGTTGCATCGCTCTGATATCTGATCTGTTTTCTGAGAAGTCATTTTCTTTAACCGTAATGCTCTGTACAGCAAGACTATCGCTAGGCTTATAGACGACATAACTTTCATCGTTCATTAAAAACGATAGGTAGTTAGAGGCATTTTGAACATTGCTTTGCGAGGTTTGTAGCTGGTTTTGTACTTCTGTAACACGCACCTCTACGTTAAGTACGTCAGCACGTTGTAAATAACCTTGTTTAAATCTGTTTTGAGCTAGTTTTAAATTGGCTCTTGCGGCTTTTTCTGTTTTTTCTAATACAGCGACTCCTTTATAAGCTAATTGTAATTGCATGTACGCTTTCTCCACTTCAAAAGAGAAGTACTCCTCTGTACGTTGCCTTTTTAAAGACATGGCATCCATAAAGGCTCGTGCTGCTTTACGTTGATACAAGCCGTCTAGATTCATCAATGGCTGCTGCACTTGTATAACAGTAGCAAAGTTTTGAACACGGTCAGGGTTGTTTAGCAAGTCTGGATTAAAATCATTTTGTGTTAAAACCCCTTGATTTAATTTAGATCCAAATGCCATCAACGGATTGGTCGTTATAATACCCGTATGGCTGGCGGTTATATTGGGTAGAAACACCGAGTTGGTCTGATTAAAATCAGCTTTTGCCTCCATAAATTCCTGTTGTGAAATTTTAATAGAGCTGTTGTTTTCAATGACCTTTATCGCGACTTCTTCTTTAGAAATCAAGACGGTTTGTTGTGCAAATACTTGTGGTAAAGCTGCAAAACTAACTATTATAAAAACTAGAATTTTCTTCATTGTTATAAATTGATAGACAAAAGTAACCTGCTTAATTAAAGTTTTATGTGACCTAAGTCACACAGCGCTAAAAAAAATAGTCCAATCCCAACTTCATGACATTTGTTTGAAGTACATGACTTAAATTTACCGGTTCTATGGATTCATTAACTCAAATAGTATTAGGAGCGGCTGTTGGTGAGGCTGTTTTAGGAAAAAAAGTAGGGAACAAGGCGATGCTCTATGGAGCTATTGCTGGAACTATACCGGACTTAGATGTAGCTGCTTCTTACTTTACAGATACGGTAACCGCTCTTTCTATTCATCGCGGATTCACACATTCTATTGTGTTTTCGCTGCTTTTTGCGCCTGTTCTAGGTTGGTTGGTTTCTCGTTATGAAACCTATAAAGATTTTAAAGCTTGGTCGTGGTTGTTTTTTTGGGCATTTGTCACGCATCCTATATTAGATGCGCATACAACTTGGGGAACACAATTGTTTTGGCCGTTTGATTTGAGGCTGGCTTTTAAGACCATTTTTGTTATCGACCCGCTCTATACACTTCCATTTTTAGCGTTTTTAATTTTGGCGTTAAGACAAAAACGAAGCTCTAAAAAAAGATCTTTTTATAATAAAACGGGACTTATAGTAAGTTCTTTGTATTTACTCTTTACCTTCTTTTTAAAATGGAGTGCCTTTTCGCAATTTGAGGCTGCTTTAAATAATCAACATATTGATTATTTAAAAATCGATACCAGACCAGCTCCTTTAAATACGGTACTGTGGAGCGCAAATGTAGAAACTGAAAAAACTTTTTTATGGAGTAATTATTCGTTTTTTGACACACAACCTATCACTTTTGAAAGTTATCCTAAGAACCACGAGTTACTAGGTGATCTTGTTGAAAAAGAAGCTGTACAACGCATGATTGCTATTTCAGAGAACTGGTACACGATCACTAAAAAGAAGGACCAGCTCTACTTTAACGATTTGCGATTTGGACTTTTAAGCATGGCGCCAAATTCCCAAAACTTTGTATTTCAATACAAAATAGAGGTGGATACTACTGGAAACGTATATTTTACAGAGGTCGAAAAAGACACTAGTGACGCTAAAAAGTTACTGGTGGAATTGTGGACGCGTGTGAAAGGGAATTAGAAAGCTGCTAAGAATCACATTTGTTTTATAAGTTCCGCTTTCGCGAAAGCGGAATTACAACCACTTTACTTTACCCTATCAGTACTTCCGTGTCCATCAGCTACCACGAGCATAGTCTTGATGCTGAGGCAGATGAGTTTAAAAAACGGAATGATAGGATTCATCATTTTAAATCGCTGGTATTTTGAAATTCTTTGAGTCATGATTTTTGTTTTTTTACTGTTTACTGTAGTTTGACACCACTTATAACAGCCACTTAAATTTCTCTTTTGTCAATCAAGAAAATTTTACAAGAGTTCTCATTAATGATCCAGGCAGGAACCTCTCTGTATTTGCCCTGTATGCATTTTAAGCAGAAACTAAAAAGCCCTTTTGCAAATAGCAAAAGGGCTTTTTTAACAACTATTTTTTTGGAGCATTCTAATTCTGGTATGCAGACAGCATCCACACAAGTTTTTCTTGCTGCACAATATAATCACTCATTAGCGCAACAGTACCTTCATCATTAGCGTCTGCAGCTATAGATAAAATGGTTCTTTCTTTATGAAGTAAAATCTTTAACGATTCTAGAATGCTGTTAATAGCTATTTCACCATCAGTCACATTCTCTGCAGATTTTATTTCAGAGATCTTGAGGTATTGATTATAGGTGTGCAGAGGAGTTGTACTTAGAGTAAGAACACGCTCAGCAATTTCATCTACTTTTATTAATGCGTCATTATAAAGCTCTTCAAATTTAAGATGTAATTCAAAGAACTTTTTCCCTTTTATGTTCCAATGAAATCCTCTTAGGTTCATATAGTGCAATTGATAGTTGGAGAGTAAATCATTTAACTCTGTAGCGGTAGCTTGCGATGCTTTTACATCTAAACCTATGTTGTTTGTGTTCTTCATAATTATTTATTTAAAATCGTTAATACTTTCACTTAAATCAAACACAGTGGTGTCTTTTAAAATTCTTGATAAAATACTACTTCCCGCGGCACTTCTATAACCACCGAGGCAATGAACCACTACAGGCTTATTCCTTGGAATATGAACTCCACTTTGTCTCAATTCGTTTAATGGATGTGATGTTGCATTTTCAAAGAATTTTTCCTCATCAACTTCACTTAGATTGCGAATATCAATTATGGTGTAGTTATCAGGATTTTTCTTGAAATCTTTTAAATCTAATACGTCAGTTTCCATTAGGTTTTCTTTTTGGAGCGTAATGATTTCTTTTAATTGCTTTTCATACCCGATTTTAGCAATTCTATGGAGTATGTAGTCTTTACGCTCTTCTTTATCGATTACCAAAGTAAACTCTTCTTCTGGCTCCACGATTGCGCCTAGCCAGGTCTCAAACTTTGCATTTTCTGAAACCGCTTGTATATTGATACTACCTGACAGATGACCTTTTTTAAATAAAGCTTCATCTCTTATGTCTACAATTAAACCGGTTGCCGTTGTATCTCTTTTAAACGGAACTCTATCAATAGCCGGCTTTAGATTTTCTGCTCCAGCTTTATTGATATCTACATCAAATCCAAAATAGGAAGGTATAAAAGGTTGTCCATCAAGAATGGTATCCATAAACTTCTGCTTGGACTGTTTCTTAAACGCCCAATTGCTTTTACGTTCATCTCCTAGAGTACTACTAGCGGCATCACTCATACTCTTGCCACAAAGTGAACCTGCGCCGTGTGCTGGATATACTAAAGCATGATCTGGTAAATAATTAAACTTTGTGGAAAGGCTGTCATACATCATTTCTGCAAGCTCTTCGCGTTTAGCTTTCATATTACCAGCTTTTTCACGTAAATCTGGACGTCCCACATCACCTATAAATAAAGTGTCTCCAGTAAATAGGGCCGTTTCATCATCTTTAGTTGCAACAATTGTTATACTATCTGGAGAGTGTCCTGGTGTATTGATAGCACTTAGCATTACATCTCCAATTTTTATACTATCGCCATCGTCAAAGGATTTATGAGGGTAATCTGCGCCTAATTTTTTACTATTATAGATAGTTGCGCTAGTTTCTTTGTGAATCTGTAGGTGTGAGCTGACAAAGTCTGCATGTGGATGAGTTTCTATTACCGCTATGATTGTTGCGTTATTCGCTTTCGCGAAAGCGTAATACTGACTAGGATCACGTTCTGGATCAATAATTGCCATTTCTCCATTATTTACGATCACGTAGGAATAATGAGCTAAAGGCTTATATTCAAATTGTTTTATTATCATAATTTCAAGTATTTAATTAAGTGCTTTAGTGCTGCCACATAAAGCCCTTATTTCTTTAGATATCTTTTTTAGCGAGATACCAAGTGATTTTTTCTACAGAATCATCTGCAAGTCTCTCGTTTAATGCATCAAGAGATTTTGGTGGTGGACAAATTACTTTATCGCCTCTTTTCCAGTCTAACGGCATTGATACTTTGTGTTTATCTGACATTTGTAAAGCATCTAACGCACGAAGTATTTCATCCATATTGCGGCCTACATTCAATGGGTAATACATAATTAAACGTATTTTCTTTGCAGGGTCTATAAAGAAAACGGCTCTTACCGCAGCTGTTTCACTTTCATTAGGCTGTAACATCCCATATAGTTTTGATACTTTCATATCAATATCTGCGATAATAGGGAAGTCAAAATAAACTCCTGTAGTCTCCCTTACATTTTGTACCCAACCTAAATGTGCGTGAATACTGTCTATGCTCAATCCCAAAAGCTCGGTATTTAAAGCATCAAACTCAGGTTTTCTGATGGCAAATCCGCTCATTTCAGTAGTACAAACAGGAGTGAAATCTGCTGGATGTGAAAACATAACTATCCATTTGTCTTTTGCAAAATCAGACATTTTAATATCCCCCTTAGTTGTAACGGCTTCAAAATTTGGAGCTTTATCTCCAATTCTTGGCATTGAAATAGGTTGTTCCGGTAATAAATTCAAGTTATCCATAATAGTATTTACTTATTGAAATATTTTACGATATAAATTTAAGCTATATTAATGGTTTTTACAGTAACATAGGTTACAAAACAAAGTTCTAAAAAACAACATAGATGCTTTCGCGAAAGCCTAATCAGTCATAAATAGATCTATTTCACAAAAGTTTGGGAAAGAACTTGCCTGTAGTTTTTGTATAGTTTTTATAATCGTGAAACTTAGCACTCCACTTTTTCTCTTTAAAAGCGGGACTTATTTATAAAAGCACTGACAACAATAGTGTTACGAGTATTTTAAACGTATAATAGCTGTATAAAGCATAACCACTACAAGCTAATAGTATGCCTGTGTAAACAGGAGGGGTTATGTGTTTATAAAGTCCGCTTTGAATGAGTTGACTTTTTGACTTAGGCGTTGGGAACGCTGATAGGTTTTTATTAAGTTGTAGCATTGAAAGTATTAATATGGAGATGCCTAAAATAGAAATAAATAATCCTAGTGTTTTTAAATATTTTGGCATATTTATTTCAATAAGTTGCACATTACATAGATATGCTATAAAAGAGCAGCTTGTCAACCAACTAGTATGTAATCTTTAGAATCTAATGTCATACATATATGTTTGAAACAGGAGGGAAAATTAATAGTTTCGTCTTCTAGATCATCTTTAAATATGGAACTTTAGTTTAGTAATCGCCCCCTTTTATTACTTATTTGCTTCTAGAGATTTATATCTTAAAGAGCTATTTTAATATAGTGTTAGGTTGATAGCTAACCGCATGGTGAAGAAAGTAAATCAATCTTTCTAATGTGTACCGTCGATAATAAAATCCACAGCCATTTGAGCATGTAAATTGGTTGTAGCGAGCGCAGGGATCTTTACCTCTTTTTGTTTTAATAAAAGTGGTAGCTCTGTACATCCCAGAATAATTCCTTGAGCTCCTCGCTTTACCAACAAATCTATTTGATCCATAAAGAATTGTTTTGCCTCGCTCGTGAAGAGACCTTTTGTCAACTCTTTAGATACATAATTGTGAGCTGGCACAATGTAATCGGACTCAGGAATGATAGTCTCTATATCATAATTAGACCTTAAGACACTAGAGATGAAATCTCCTGTCATAGTAGGTTTATTTCCTAATAATCCAAGCTTTTTTAAGCCTTTTCTTTTAGCTTCTTTACCAGTTGCATTTGCAATGTGTAAAATAGGGATGTTAATTTGTGGCTGTACAAAATCATAAACCATGTGAGGCGTATTTGCACAAATAATAATGGCTTCTGCTCCAGCCTGTTCTAGTTTTAGAGATACATCGAGGTATTTAGCATTGATCTCATCCTTATTCTGTTTCCGCATTAACTCAATATTTATACTATGTATAATTAGTGGTGGATTGCCTTGGGTTCCAATTTTCTCACCTACTAATTCATTAATTAGTCGATAGTATTCAATAGTTGAATGCCAAGATGTTCCGCCAATCATTCCTAATGTTTTCATCGTAAAGTAGTTTTTAGAAGCCTCTTTTTATGGAAGTCATTTATAGTATTTAATAGTTCCTAACTGATATAATGCGGTTTCTTATTTTGTGATTGAATATTGTAAACGAGGCCTATGGTGTAAAACATTAGGAGTTGATGCTTTATTTTAATGCTATTCAAAGCTAATACTCCATATGCCGCGTACTTCGTTAACATCATAACCCAAGGCTTTATCTTCTGGATACAATAGGGAAATACTTGCAAGCACTTCAGGCTGTATATCTTTACTAGTTGTGCCATGACATTGCAGACACAGCGAGTTTGTCATAATAGGATAGTAAAAATGAGAACGCCCATTTTTTACTTCAGTTACAGGCTGGTAGGTATCATTAAGGGCTACCGCTTTTTTAAATTTATCTATGATCTCCAATTCTCTTGAATTGGCTTGATTTATAGAATTTCTAGGTTGATCGCTCACTCTTTTTATGGTTGCATTTTGCGCGGTCGCCATACTGTCTGTAATAGGATAGGCTTGTTTATTACAAAAGGATACGGCTTCTTTAACACCTTTCTTTTGGATAGTTCCCATCAAGTTTTTGCCTAGTTCTTTCTTAGTGTTTAATGCATATTCAAGTCCGCGTTCTGCAGGTGTGTTTTCTAAATCAGAAGCGGTACTTTTCACCTCTTTTCCATCATTGCGGTATGGCATTTTGCCGTTACTTTCTTCTTCTATATGCTCTTGGAACCATTCGGGTTCATCGATTTTAAAATCGTAAATATAGTCGGCAATTTGTCTGATTTCTTCTTCTACAAAAGGTTGATAGGGCATTAAGTTAAAACGACGTATCGCACCTCGCATCTTAGACTTTTCCTTAGAAGGTTTTTCCACAAAATTCCACATGGCGTTAGCAAAGGCTTCTTTGGTAATATCACTAGTCATGTAATGTGACTTTATTGCTACCATAGGTGGTGCAATACGGCCTTTGTTTTCAGTAGTAGGATGGTGACATACATAGCACTTGTTCACCATCAGTTTTTTACCGGGATGTTGGTCAGAGGTATAGTTAGTTGTTTTCTGTTTTACTTTATCGGGGTTAGTATACTCCGCTTTTTCTAGCTCTTTACAGCTGCTTATGCTTAGTGATATTAATAAAATCATAAGCATTAGAATGGTAGGCTGGTTTATTTTCATGTTTTAGAATTGATGTAATTAATAATATTTATTAATTCCTTTTTTTACATATAGAAACCTAAACAATCCTATTAAAAATAATAGAGGAGCTATACTGATAAGCATAAAACCTACCCATCTGATATCTGTTAAAATATCTAGTTTAATAATAGCAAAACCAGAACTTAAGAATACTATAAACGTTCTGAAATAGGCTAGAAATGTACGTTCGTTAGCTAGATTTGTTCTATCAATAGCTAATTTATCTGTAAGAGATAGGTCTGACTTTTCCATAACTTATTTCGTTTTTTATGAGGCACAGCTTCATACCTTTATTTCCAGCCTAGGTATCCACCTTGTAAATCATAGATTTCTTTGAATCCAAGACTTATTAGTTGTCGAGCTGCTTTATTGCTGCGACCTCCAGAACGGCAATACAGGTATAGAGGGATTTCTTTATCCAATTTATGGACGTCTTCTAAAAATTGGTTAGATTTTAAAAAGTCAATATTTAAAGCTCCTTTGATATGACCGCTTTGAAATTCAAGAGCAGTTCTAACATCTACCAGTTGAACACTATCTTTAGAAATACCTTGTTTAAATTCGGTGGTAGAAAGTATCTTAATAGCACTGGTATCTTGAGCTGTTGCGCCAAAAAGGCTGCTTAAAAAAGACATAATTACTAGCGTTTTAGTTATAGACATAGGATTGTTTTTAAAAAAATTAAGTAAGTAATTAATATCGCAGCATCACAGATATTACTACAGTAAAAAACGATCTGTTTTCTACTCATTTTACCGAAGATACAAAATCAAGAAGCCGTTTAAAGTGTTGAGGGGCATACATAATTTGTTGTTTTTATTCCGGTTCCTTTAATGGCTTCAAAGCCCCCGTTAACATCTATCAAATTGTGTATACCGCGACTCTTTAAAATAGAGGCAGCTATCATACTTCTATACCCACCTGCGCAATGCACAAAAAAGCTTTGCTCTGGAAAGGAAGCTAAATGATCATTGAGAAATTCTAAAGGTGTATTTTGAGCATCTACAACATGTTCAGAAAGGTATTCACTCTCTTTACGCACGTCAAAGACTTCCAAGTGTCTTTCTTTTTCTTCTTTTTCAAATTGGCTAGCCGTGATAGAAGCTACGGTATCGTATTCCATCGCAGCTTTTTTCCAGGATTCAAAACCACCATCTAAATAGCCTATACTATGGTCAAAGCCTACTCGAGAAAGTCGTGTGAGGGTTTCTTTCTCACGGCCTGGTGCAGTAACTAGGAGTAGGGGTTGTTTTACATCGGCAATGAGCGTGCCTACCCAAGGGGCAAAACTACCGTCAAGACCTATAAAAATAGACCTAGGGATATGTCCTTGTGCAAACTCATCTTGAGAGCGTACGTCTAAAACAACAGCTCCAGTTTCGTTAGCAGCAGCTTCAAAAGCTTTAGGTGAAAGGGCTTGCGTTCCTCTTTTGAGTATTTGATCTAAGTCTTCATAACCCTCCTTATTCATTTGTACGTTAAGCGGGAAATATTGTGGAGGTGCTACCAGTCCATGTGTGACTTCGTCGATGAATTCTTCTTTGGTCATGTCTGCTCGTAAGGCATAGTTCATTTGTTTCTGATTGCCCAAAGTGTCTACAGTTTCTTTCATCATGTTTTTACCGCAAGCAGATCCAGCACCGTGGGCTGGATATACAATAACATCATCTGAAAGAGGCATTATTTTATTGCGCAAGCTGTCATAAAGAAAGCCTGCCAAATCTTTTTCGGATAGAACACCTATTTTCTGAGCTAAATCTGGTCTGCCCACGTCACCTAAAAATAAGGTATCACCACTAAAAATAGCATGGTCTTTACCATGCTCATCTCTCCATAAATAAGTGGTGCTTTCCATGGTATGACCAGGTGTGTGAAGGGCTATAATAGTTACATCGCCTAGTGGGAACTCTTGTCCATCTTTTGCAATAATCGCATCAAAAGTTGGGTTTGCATTTGGGCCAAAAACTATAGGAGCACCAGTCTTTTTGGAAAGGGTCACGTGACCACTAACAAAATCGGCATGGAAATGGGTTTCAAAGATATATTTGATTTGTGCAGCGTCTTTTTTTGCCCTATCGAGATAGGAAGCCACCTCTCTTAATGGGTCAATAATAGCAACCTCGCCCTTACTTTCTATGTAATAAGCACCTTGTGCTAGACAACCCGTATAGATTTGTTCTATTTTCATTTTTGTTTATTTTATGCCCTCGCAATGTGAACTGTTTCGCTTTCGCGAAAGCGAAACACAAAACGAGATGAACCATATAAAAATAGTACCTATAAGCCTCTTTGTCAGTAACTAATGTTACATAATGAGCTCTTTATAAATAATATAGAAGCCCATGATGAGGACAAACCAGCCAAAAGCTTTCTTTAGCTTTTTACCGTCAATAAATTTATTGAGCCATATACCAATAAATATTCCAACGATAGAAACTGCTGTAAAGGATAGTAAAAATGTCCAGTCTATTTCTAGGTTTTTTACATCACCTAAAAAGCCTATAAGTGATTTAATAGCGATGATAAATAGAGAAGTGGCTACTGCTTTTTTCATAGGCAATTTAGCAAGTAACACTAAGGCAGGGATGATTAAAAAGCCTCCTCCAGCACCCACAATTCCTGTAATGAAACCCACTACAAGACCTTCTATAATGATAAGTGGATAATTATAGGTAATAATGCTTTCTGCTTCAGGTTCTTTGCTTTTGTTGCGTATCATCGATACAGATGCCAGTAGCATGATGAGTGCAAAAAAGAGCATTATGGCTATATTTTTTGTAATCAAAAAGCCTCCTAGTGTAAAAAGTTCTTCAGGAATCGCCGGTATTAAATATGCTCTAGTGAGGTATACAGCTATAAATGCAGGAACTGCAAAAATAATAGCTGTTTTAAAGTCTACCATTCCTTTCATCATATTTTTAACAGCGCCTACTAGTGATGTAGCACCTACGACAAAAAGAGAATAAGCGGTGGCTAGCACAGGATTAAATGCAAGAGCGTATACTAAAATAGGAACGGTAATTATGGAACCACCACCACCTATAAGTCCCAAAACAAGTCCTATTAAAAGTGCTCCTACATATCCAAGTATTTCTATGCTTTCCATTGAAGAAGTTTGTTGGTATAAAGGTAATCTGTTAAGAATCGATGTTTTGTAACAAAAGTTACAAGACCTCAATAAAACTGCGATGTAGTTCTATCTTACCTATATTTTCCATCTTTTTAAGTAATCTGGATATCACTACACGACTGGTGTGCAAGTCTGCTGCAATTTCTTTATGAGTAGTGTAAATATGCTTACTATTTAATATTTTAATTTTATCGTTGAGGTAGTTTTCCAGGCGCTCATCCATATTATTAAAAGCTATATTATCGATACTTTCAAGGAGTTCCATCATGCGAGTGTGGTAGCTAGCAAAAACAAAGTTGCGCCAAGTTTTGTACTTGCTCGACCATTCTTCCATTTTAGCTACAGGAATCAGGAGTAGTTTTACAGGAGTCTCTGTTACTGCGTGTATTTCACTTTTAGTATTTCCTACACAACAGGTCATGGTCATGGCGCAAGTATTACCACGTTCTAGATGGTAAAGTAATAGCTCATTGCCTTCACTATCGGGTCGCATGATCTTGATACTTCCAGAAAGTAGTAGGGGCATTGATTTAATATACTGACCCGGTTTCATTAAATCTTGTCCAGCGGGAACTTCCATAAAGGTAGCTACATTGTTAATTTCTTCTATAAGTGGCAGTTCAAACTGTGAACCGTAATATTCTTTAAGTTCTTGTATCATTAGTGATTTTTTTTAGCGATCTGCGGGTTGTACATAAAAAAGAGGTGTGACCATATGGCTCTGGCAACAGCTCTTATTATAGATCTAAGTAAATGTAAGTACAGCTATTATCGCTATAAAGATAATCAAAGGATGATTTGCCCTCCCTAAAAGAAGTAAAATAACATAAGTAGCTACTGCAAATGCCATACGAATACCCTAATAAATATATGGATCAGGAACACAAACCAGTGGTTATACTGTATTTTAATTCACTCTTTGGGCGTCACTCTGCTCGCTTATTTCTCTTGGAAATTTTATATGGTTGGGACTCTAGAAAGTTCCCTCTGCGGCAATACTGGGATTGTAAAAAAAAGAATGCTATAACCAACTGACTTTTGGAACATTACTTCTATTTTTAGTCCATCCAAAAGGTTTAATAATCACTTAAAGTAACATTGGTTACTGATTAGGACATTTTAAATTTCTTATCTTTACCGAGTGATAAAGTTATTTTCCTTATCTGTTTCTTTAATCATCCTGATGCAAAGCTTTGGGATGCATGTTAATGATATATCTCAGATGGATGAATTTATAGAGCACGCTCAATTTCATAACGAGCAATATGGCGATAGCATAATCGTATTTATTGCAAAGCATTACGGAGAATTAAAGGCAGACCATGCTAAAGATCACCAAGAAGAAAAAGAAGATCACGAGCAATTGCCATTCCAGCATCAGTCCCACCTTTCTTCCAGTTCTAGTTTTATTTTAAATTCTATTAGAGAAGAATTTAAAACTATGGAACTTCCAGAGTGTAAAGAACATAATTTCCATTACCAAGAGCCTTCCTCATCCCTACACTTAGAAGGACTTTTCCAGCCACCGAGGCTTTCATAAATAGATCAGGATTATTTTTAAGTTCCCTAGCACCATTGTGTTATGGTTGTATTCATGTATATTATTTTATGACAAAATGCTTTCACAAATTATTAATTTCAGTATAAAGAACAAGTTTGTTGTTCTTTTATTTACCGCCTTTATGGTAGGGTTTGGGCTGTATTCTTTATCACAAATTCCTATAGGTGCCGTGCCAGATATTACAAACAATCAGGTACAAGTCATCACCACATCTCGCAATCTTTCTACTCAGGATATGGAGCAATTCATTACCTATCCCGTAGAACTAGAAATGGCAAATTTACCTGGAGTAAAGGAAATTCGTTCGGTTTCTAAGTTTGGATTATCTGTCGTTACCATTGTTTTTGAAGACGATATGGGAACTTATTTACCCAGACAACTTATTGCCGAAAAAATCAAATCGGCTTCAGATAAAATACCTGAAGGATTTGGAACACCAGAAATGGGACCTATCACCACAGGCTTAGGCGAGATATATCAATATATTCTTGATGTACAACCAGAATTTAAAGATCAATACACCGCCGAAGATTTGAGGACTATTCAGGATTGGATTGTAAAACGCCAACTCTCTGGGATACCCGGCGTGGTAGAGGTGAACACTTGGGGAGGACTCTTAAAACAGTATGAAGTCGCCATAGATACCGAAAAGTTAAATGCGATGAACATCTCAGCACGCGATGTTTTTACGGCATTAGAAATGAACAACAGTGTTTCTGGTGGAGGTTATATTGAAAAGGTAAATCAAGCTTTTTTTATTCGCGGTGAAGGACTTGTTTCTTCCTTAGAAGACATAAGGAACATTGTTGTAATCAATAAAAAAGGCATTCCTATTTATATTAAAGACGTGGCAACTGTAGGTTTTGGAAATGCCATACGTTTTGGAGCGATTACAGGAAATGGCGAAGGGGAGAAAGTCCTTGGTCAAGTAATGATGCTTAAGGATGCCAATTCTAAAAAGGTTATCGACGCTGTAAAAGAACGGGTGGCTTCTATTTCAAAATCATTACCAGAAGGTGTTTATATCAATCCCTTTCTTGACCGAAGCGAGCTTATTGCAAAGACCACTTTTACGGTTAGTGAAAACCTAATTTTAGGCTGTCTGATCGTAATTTTTGTGGTGGTATTGCTCCTAGGTAACTTCCGTTCGGGACTGGTGGTGGCATCGGTTATTCCGTTGTGTTTGCTTTTTGCTTTGTCCTTAATGTATATTTTTGGGGTAGATGCCAACTTGATGAGCCTGGGAGCCATTGACTTTGGGATCATTATAGACGGCGCGGTGATTATTGTTGAGTTTATAGCTTTTGAAATCACTAGAAAGAAGGGGGAGATTAATGCTCTCGCTAAAGCGGGGCGACAAGAATTAAAAGATAAAATCACCTTTAATGGAGCCTCAAAAATGATGAACTCTGCCATTTTTGGGCAGCTGATCATTCTGATTGTATTCATTCCTATTTTATCATTGAGTGGCGTAGAAGGAAAAATGTTCAAGCCTATGGCGTTGACTTTTAGTTTTGCTCTTATAGGAGCGATGATTCTTTGTTTTACTTATGTGCCTGTTGCAGCGTCTATATTCTTGAAACCATCTACGGCAACCGATAAAAACATTTCCGTAAGACTAATGAAGTGGCTCAATAAAATGTACGAGCCCGTTATTCATTGGGCTTTACAGAGTAAAAAAATAGTCTTGGGTATTGCGGTAGGTTTATTAGCTATCTCCATTTTTCTATATTCCACTATGGGTGGGGAGTTTGTTCCCACATTAGATGAAGGTGATTTTGTGATTCAGCCTATATTGAAAACAGGGACATCATTGAGTAAAACCATAGAAATAACAACTGAAATAGAACAAATACTCATCAAACAATTTCCCGAGGTCAAGCAAGTAGTCACCCGTATAGGTGCTGCCGAGGTTCCCACAGATCCTATGTCTATGGAAGAAAGTGATGTGATCATTGTTTTAGAACCTAAATCAGAATGGACCTCTGCTTCCTCAAAAGATGAGCTGGCTGATAAGTTTAAAGAGGCACTTGCAGTGATTCCAGGAATGAAAGTAGAATTTACACAACCTATTGAGATGCGCTTCAATGAATTGATTACAGGAGTGCGAGCAGATATTGCAGTAAAGATTTTTGGTGAAGACCTAGAAGTGCTAGCAAAAAAAGGAAGTGAAATAGGCGCTTTAATTGAAAACGTGCCAGGTGCAGCAGATGTTTCTGTGGAGAAAGTAGCTGGGTTACCAGAGATGAGCGTGCAATACGACCGTGCTAAAATTGCCAGATACGGTCTAAATATTCAAGAGCTGAATGACATGATATCTATGGGCTTTGCAGGAAAAATAGCAGGAAGTGTTTTTGAAGGTGAAAAGCGATTTGATCTTGTAGTACGACTTGATAAGCAAAAACGTCAAGATATTGATAATCTTAAAAATCTGTACATAGATGTACCGGCTGGCGGGAAAATTCCGTTGAGTGAGCTGGCAGATATCAGTTACCAAAAAGGAGCTGCCAAAATATCTAGAGATAATACCAGACGTAGAATAGTAGTAGGTATCAATGTGCGCAATCGGGACCTCCAGTCTGTAGTTGATGACATACAAAAACTTATCGATGAAAATATAAAGTTGCCAGTGGGGTATTCTATCACTTACGGTGGCCAATTTGAAAACCTTCAAAGTGCTAAATCACGATTGATGGTTGCTGTACCTATAGCGCTTATCTTAATATTTGTTCTTTTATACTTTGCGTTCCAATCGGTGCAGGAGGCTTTGATGATCTACTCGGCAATACCACTTGCTGCTGTAGGAGGTGTTTTATTGTTATGGATAAGAGATTTGCCATTTAGTATCTCGGCCGGAGTTGGTTTTATCGCATTATTTGGTATTGCGGTATTAAATGGAATTGTACTGATAGAGCATTTTAAAGAATTACAAAAAGAAGGATTTGAGAGTATGGAAGCTTTAATAAAACAAGGAACTAAAGACAGGCTTAGAGCTGTATTGTTAACCGCTTCTGCAGCCGCATTAGGATTTTTGCCAATGGCAATTTCTACAAATGTAGGTGCTGAGGTACAACGTCCACTTGCTACGGTAGTTATAGGCGGTTTAATAACAGCTACCTTACTCACCTTAGTAGTGCTTCCAGTATTGTATGCCTATCTCTATACACCATCTAAAGAAAAGAAGAAAGGCTCCTCTAAAAAGGCTATCGCTGGTGCAAGTGTGCTGGTCTTACTATTTTCTCTGAATGTACGGGCGCAGCAACAACCTAAAACCTTGGAGGATTTGATCCCGCTAGCAATTCAAAATAATGAAGGATTAAAAGCGAGTGCCTTGCAAGTAGAGCAATCTGATGCGTTGATCAACAGTGCTTTTAGTTTTGATAAAACAGAGGTTTATTATCATTTTGATGAGAACAACTTAGCTTTTAATAATGAGCCTTTACAAGTTTTTGGAATTCAGCAGAATTTCAGTTTTCCAACGGTTTATTTTTCTGAAAAGAAACGGAATCAAGCTAATTCTGCCCTTGCTTTAAACGCATATGATATTAAGGAAAAGGGAATGAAACGTCAAGTAACTGCGGCTTATTATGATTATCAAATCTCTAGAGAAAAGGAAGAGACGTATAAGCAATTAGATAGTTTATACACTAATTTCTCTAAGATAGCAACCAGACGATTTGAACTGGGAGAGACCAATTATCTGGAAAAAAT